>Ga0334722_10000903_pt1 | contig 40567 bp, 33 predicted proteins | sample C3_bottom_MG_FD_207210 | JGI IMG/M metagenome (GOLD analysis project Ga0334722, IMG submission 207210) | Sediment microbial communities from Yellowstone Lake, YNP, Wyoming, USA - C3_bottom | ecosystem: Environmental > Aquatic > Freshwater > Lake > Sediment | place: USA: Wyoming | collected...
GACCAACGGCGTGCTGATCGACGAGGCATGGGGACGCTTTCTGGCCGCCGAGCGTTTTCACGTCGGTGTGAGCCTGGACGGACCCGCCGAATTGCACGACCCGTACAGGGTAAACAAAGGCGGGCAACCCACACACCGGCTGGCGATGCGCGGCTACGAGATTCTGCGCGGGTGCGGCGTCTCGATGGATGTGCTCTGCGTCGTGCACAGCCTCAACGTCACACAACCGCGGAGCGTCTATCGCTTCTTCCGCGGGATTGGCGCCCGGTATCTCGGGTTTCTGCCGGTGGTCGAGCCGGCACCCGGAACCGATCGCGGCGTGAGCGAGCACAGCCATCAGCCAAGGAGTTCGGCACGTTCTTGTGCACCATCTTCGACGAGTGGATCGTGCGGGACGTGGATCGGATCGCGGTGCAGTACTTCGAAGAAGCTGCGCGGCCAGCGGCCGGGCTCGACCACTCGTTGTGCATCTTCCGCGACACGTGCGGCCAGATTCCGACCATCGAGCACAACGGCGACGTCTTCTCCTGCGATCACTACGTCGACCGCGAACACCGGATCGGCAACATCCAGCAGACGCCGCTCGCCGAGATGCTCGACAGCGCCGAGCAGCGGGCCTTCGGCGACGCCAAGCGCGACGCCTTGCCGCGCGACTGCCGGGAATGCGACGTGCTGGCCATGTGCCACGGCCATTGCCCGAAGTATCGCTTCATCTCCGCCTCAGACGGAGAGCCGGGACTCAACTATCTGTGCGCCGGCCTGAAACGGTTCTTCAGGCACAGTCGCGAGCCGCTGGCCAGACTCGTGGCCAAACCGCCATCGACCGCGAAGGCGCCCGGCATCATCGTCATCCACGAGATCTTCGGCATGACCGACTGGGTGCAGAGCGTCACCGACGAGTTCGCGGCGGCAGGCTGGATTGCGATCGCTCCCGACCTGCTCACCGGGATGACGCCGGACGGCAAGCCCGCCCGGAACCTCGCGATGAGCGCCGCGGGAGGAATGGTCAGGGGTCTGCCACCTGACCAGGTCACGGCAGACCTCAATGCCTGCGTCGACTACGTGAAGGGCCTTCCGTCCTGCAACGGGAAGGTCGCGGTGGTCGGCTTCTCGTGGGGCGGAAGCCAGTGTTTCCGCTTGGCAACGAACCGGAAGGACCTCGCCGCGGCTTTTGTGTTCTACGGGAGCGGCCCGGATGCGGCTGACATACCGAGGATTCAGGCGCCGGTCTACGGGTTCTACGCCGGCAACGACGCGCGCATCGCGGCCTCGGTTCCCCCGACGCAGGAGCAGATGAAGGCGGCCAACAAGGTCTTCGAACCGGTCACCTACGAGGGGGCCGCGCACGGCTTCATGCGAAGCGGCGCCGACCCGAGCGGGCCGGAGGCGGACAAAAAGGCGCGCGAGGCCGCCTGGGTCCGGCTGAAATCCCTCGCGGGCAACTACAAGTGGACCGTCGCGTTTACGCCCCGACGCCCGCCAGCGACGCGTCGCCGCGGAGCACGTCAGCGGTCTGCTCATCGCCGCGCGACGTTCTGACGAGGGTCGTTCGGCCTCTAATGACGAGGGTCGACCTGCCGAGGCTTTCATGGCGGATTCACCAAACACTCACATGAGAACGCTCAAGATCATCGAACACATCTCGCTGGACGGCCGGGACCTCGTCCTCTCGGGCAGCTCCACGCTGACGTCAACGGTGCTCGATCATGGCCTGGCCGATGAAGTCGTGCTAATCGTCTCTCCGGTCCTGTTGGGCACAGGGAAGCGCTTCTTTGCGGAGGGAACCCCGGCACGAGCATTCGAGCTCGTCGGCACCCAAGCCACGCCGTCCGGCGTCATACTCAGTACCTACAAGTACGCCGGGCCTTTGAAAACCCGATAGAAGGTCTTATGAAGCGAGTCACTGGCATCGGGGGGATCTTCTTCCAGGCGCAGGACCCCGTCTCGTTGCGCGCGTGGTACAAGACGCACCTCGGCATCGACGTGCAGGACTGGGGGGGCGCCGCGTTCACGTGGACCGATGACGCGGGCCATCCCACAACGGGGACGACCATCTGGTCTGCCTTCGCGGCAGGCGCCGACGTCTTTGCCCCGAGCACCTCGACCTTCATGATCAACTACCGCGTTGACGACCTGGCGGCGCTGCTTCAGGCGTTGCGCGAGGAGGGCTGCCAAGTGCTCGAGAAGACGGATGATTCCGAGTACGGCAAGTTCGGCTGGGTCATCGACCCGGAGGGCAACAAGGTCGAACTCTGGCAGCCGCCTGAAGGGCAGTGAATCCCCAATGACGTGATGGGCAGTTTCGTCATCGCCGTCACCTGGGCCGACACCGGCCAGCGCGTCCACGAAGGATCCGCTCGGGATCTGGTTCGAGGCCCTCACGCCGGCGCGCCTGGCGCCTCAGAACCTCCACACCGCGCAGCGCGTGCTCAGGCTCGGGCGCTGAGCGCGACGGCGAGTTCGACATCGACTGGTTGAGCGCGAGTGTCCTGGAGGACTCGAGGCGGCAACCGAGCGAAACTCCCTCAATGAGATCGCATACCTCACCTGAGGTTCACTTCGATCTCCACTTCGCGGCCGGCCGGCAGCGAGACCCTGCGGCTCGTCCGATCCGTTCGCTCCGCGACCTTGGCCTCGCCCTTCTTGACCGTCATCGACGCGATCTCCGCAGGCGCGCCGAGATCAATCTCCTGCTGGACACCCGAGAGCAGGACAGCCTGAATCCGCTTCCCGTCCCAATGCAGGCGCTTGATCTCGATCCGGCCGCGGCATAGCACGCCTTCGATCGTTCCGGAGGGCCATGCGGACGGGCGGGCCGGCAGAAGGTCGATCCGCCCAGGATCGGACGACACCAGCATCTTGATGAGCACGGCTGGCATGCCGCCGCTGATGTCCATGTTGAAGAGCTTCTTCGCGTTGTGTGTGGAGGCGAGGTTGTTGTACCAGTAGCGATTGATGAGGGGCACAAGGCAGCGATAGGCCATGTCGGCCTCTCGGAGGCTCGTGGCGGCCTGTCCCAGCTGGACCAGGCCGAAGGCCATGAAGCCGCTTTGCTTTTCCCAGTTGGACCAATGACGCTCGAGCTTCAGTTCGATGAGCCGCTTGAACGCGGCGCGCAATTTGGGGCTGCGGGCGATCTCGTCAGGGAGGCCGTCGAACAGAGCGTAGAGCTGTGACGAATGGCGGTGGTTGTAGTCGTCTTCGAGCTTGGGCGTGAGCCACTCCTTGATCGCGCCGTCCTCATTGATCATGTAGTCGGGCATTCTGGCCAGCATCTTCTCCCAGACCGGTACCTTGTCCGCGTTGACGCCGAGGGTGCGCGATGCGGCGATCGTATTCGTCAGCAGTTCTTTGGCCGCCGCGACATCCATGGTCGCGTTGAAGGTCATCTGGTGCCCGGTGTTCTTGGCGAAATTCTCGGGCGACTGCGTCGGGCTGAACACGTAGCGGCCGTCTGGTCCCTCCGTGAGGTAGTCCTCGAAGAACAGCGCCGCCTTCTCCATGAACGGCAGCGCGTGGCGGGAGAGGAAGGTCCGGTCGCCGGTGTAGAGGTAGTAGTCGTAGAAGAAATGCGCGGCCCACGCAGCGCCGGCCACCCAGAACTGTCCCGTGAAATTCACCGCGAACGCGTTGTTGAATCCGTTGGTGGTCGACCGCGAGGGCAGTTCGATCCCCCGTGCCCCGAAGATCCGCCGCGCATTGATCTCCAGCCAGGGCACCAGCCATTCCATGTACGAGGTATAGGCGAGCATGAGCTCGGGCGTGTTGCCCATCAACAGGCTGGCGATGGCCGAGGGGACGTTGCCGTTGTGGGTGAAGTCGCTCGACCAGGGAGGATCGTACGTCCCGGCCCACACGCCCTGCAGCGTCGGGGGCCAGTCGCTCGTGCTGGAGATGATGTTGTAGCGGCCGGCGTCGAAGACCTTTTCGATCAGGGCGCGCGACGGCTCGGCGTCGGTCGTCCTGGCGAGCAACTGCTCCGAGGTCAAGGCGTGGTCGACGCCGCCGCCGAGGTCGAGCCGCATGCGGCCGAAGAGCTCGCCATGGATCTTCGCGTGCCGCGTCAGCAGCGCCGCGTAGTCTGCGGGGATCTTCCCGAGGGCTCTCTTGGTCTGGTCGAGCTTGCTCTTGTCGGGCTCGTCGAGCAGGGTGATGTCGACGAACACGAGGACGTCATCCGCCCCGGCGATCGAGATGGCCGGACCGTCAACGGTCACCGTGCCGCCTCGGGCGATGACCCGGGCGGTGCCTTCGAGGCCCTGGATGCTGCCCGGATACGCGTTCGTGAATCCGTTCCGGTACATGAGAAACGCCTGGTCAGCGCTCGTGGCCAGGTTGTTGACATTGGATCTGAACCGCCGGGCGGCGGGGTCGCGAGGCGCCAGTTCCAGGCGGCAGGAGACCCGCCCGCGTCCGGGTCCGTTGACCGCCATGACGGCCACGCCATCCGCCCTCGAGACGAACAGCCGGCGTTCGAAGACGCCCCGGCCATCCGCCCAGTGCACGGTTGTCTCGCCCGTGCGGAAGTCGGTGGACCGTGCATAGTCGCTGACCGCGCCCTCGGTGCCCATCTTGATTCGCAGATCGAAAGCCGGCATGAGTGGATCGGGATAGAGAAAGCCCTTCTGCTCGGAGAGACTCATCGCCAGCCGGCTGGCCTGCTCGTAGAGACCGCGATCGATCAGCCGTCGGATCTCGAATAGCCGTTCGCCGGTGGCCGGCGGCAGGATCGGCGTGCGCTCCGGCACCAGGAGATGCTTGTGGCTGAAGACCACGATCTCGTCGAGCGGCCGACTCAGGACGCTCGCTCCGATGGTGCCGTTGCCGCTGAGGAGGCCCTGCTCCCAGGTTTCGGCCGGTTCGGAGCTGATGAATCCGCGCTCGGGAACGGCCAGTTTCTGGGGCAGTGCTTGAGCGCCTCCGGAAGCGGCGGCGGACACGGCCACAGAATCCTGCGCCACACTCGCTGTCAGACAGCACAGACTCAGCACGGCAATCAACACGATCGGCTTCGTCACGGCGGCGACCCTCCTTCGGGTTCGTGCATCAACGCTGAAACGGTGACGTGCTGATTATCGGCGTTGAGCGTGACGTGTCAAGGGATCTGGCTGCCGAATCTGGCTGCCGAATCTGGCTGCCGTCTGGCCGAGAATTCATTGCTGCGATTTCAGGCGCTGCCCGGTAGGATCAGCACGAGAAGGAGACAATCGTGACCCCACTGAATCGACGGCAGTTCCTGAAGACGGCGGCCGTCACGGCCGGAGTGACCATCGTCCCGCGTCATGTCCTCGGCGGCCCAGGCTTCGTCGCCCCGAGCGACAAGCTCAACATCGCGGGGATCGGTTGCGGCGGTCAGGGCGGCGGCGATCTGGGCCAGATGAGCAAGGAGAACATCGTCGCGCTCTGCGATGTCGACTGGGAGCGAGCGGCCAGGACTCTCGCCAAGTATCCGGACGTTCCGCGCTACAAGGACTTCCGGATCATGCTCGAGAAGCAGAAGGATATCGACGCGGTAACCGTCGGAACGCCCGACCACTTTCACGCCGTGGCGGCCCTGGCCGCGATCCAGCTCGGCAAGCACGTCTTCGTCGAGAAGCCCCTCACCCACACGATCGAGGAAGCCCGCGTGCTGACCAAGGCTGCCCGCGAAGCCAAGGTCGCCACTCAGATGGGCAACCAAGGACACGCGATGGAGAGCATTCGCGTGCTGTGCGAGTGGATCTGGGATGGCGCGATCGGCAAGATCACCGAGGTCCACGCCTGGACGCCCCATCCCGTGTGGCCGCAAGGGATAGGCCGACCCGCCGAAACACCTCCCGTGCCGGCAACGCTCGATTGGGACACGTGGGTGGGGCCGGCGCCCTTCCGGCCGTATCATCCAGCCTACCTTCCCTCGCGCTGGCGCGGGTGGCTGGATTTCGGGACGGGTGGATTGGGTGACATGGGCTGCCACATCTTCGACCACATCTTCTGGTCGCTGGAGCTCGGCGCCCCGACCAGCGTCGAAGCCAGTTCCTCGATCTTCGTTCCGGGGACGATGAACTGGGACAAGCCCAAGAACACTGAGACCTATTCGCAGGCTTCGATCGTGACCTACAAATTCCCGGCGCGTCAGGGCTTTCCGCCGGTGACGCTCACCTGGTACGACGGCGGCCTCATGCCGGCGCGGCCCGAGGAACTGGCCCCGGGGGCGAAGATGGGCGACACCTACGGCGGGGCGCTCTATATCGGCGACAAAGGCAAGATCCTGACGGGCTCACACGGCGCCGGCGGTCTTCGCATCATCCCCGAAGAGAAGATGCAGGCCTACAAGCGCCCGCCCAAAACGATTCCCCGTTCGATCGGGCACTACCAGGAGTGGATCGAGGCCTGCAAAGGCGGTCCGCCCGCCGGCTCGAACTTCGATTACGCCGCGCCACTGACTGAACTCGTTCTGCTCGGGTGTGTGGCCGTGCGGGCCGGCGAAAAGCTGGAGTGGGACGCGGCGAACATGCGCTTCCCAAACCTGCCCGCGGCGGACGCGTACTTGAAAAAGGACTATCGCGCCGGATGGAAGCTGGTCTAGCAGCCCGTCCTGACTGCTCGGGACCGCTTACCGGAACATGAGGCTCAACGCATGAAGCACACAACAGCGATCGGGTTGCTCGTCTTCTCCCTGTGCGTGCCCTCTGTCCTCGTGCGGGCGCTGTCCGGGACCCGGGCCGATCGGCCGCGAACGGCGACGGCCCTGCTCGAAAACGGGGCATTGTCGCTCCGCTTTCCCGAGTCCGGTTCAGCCGTCCTGACGAACAAGCTGACCGGCAAGTCGTACGCGCTCAGCGCCGAGCCATTCGTGCTCCTGCTCGAGATCGCCGGCACGCGTCTCCGTGCGGCGGCTGGCAATTCACTCCCGGTCGAGACAGAGAACATCTCGCCGACTCTGATGCGGCTCCGCTATGGCGGGGTCGGCGGCAGAAAGGGCCTCACCGTCCTCGTCGACTTCGAACTCGGCGAACACGCCTGGTACGTGCGCAAGCACGTGACGGTCGTCAATGAGCTCGCGGAAGTCGTCAGCGTCCACGACGCCACCATCGATGATATCGCTCTCGAACAGGGTACGCTTCCGGCCAAGCCGCAGAATCCGGTCTTTCTGGACGGGCAGGTCTTCTGGGGCATGGAGTGGCCGATCGCCGAGGCTACCGTGCGGGACGGCCGACTCCGCCTGACGCACTTTCCGGCTGCGACGGTCGCGACCGGCGGAACCTGGACGAGCAAGACCACGGGCTTCGGCGTGTCGGCGTCTGGCGGCATCGAAGAAGCGTTCGGCCGCTATATCCAATCCATCCGGGCCAACCGCGTCGACTTTGCGACCTTCTACTTCGACTGGCTCTGCCACGACAACTCAGGGCCGCTCGAATCCGAGATTCTGGCCAACTTCGCGGCGCTGAAGAAGCTCCGTGAGCTGTACGGTCTCCAGTTCGACATCTACAACTCGGACGCGGGACTCGTCGAATCGCAGGGGACGTACTTCCCTCAGTTCAGGGCTCACTTCGACCAGCGGTTTCCCAACGGCCTGCGGGCCATCGCCGATACATCCGCGCGCCTTGGGATGAAGCTGGGGCTCTGGATCGGGCCCGACGGGTTCGGCGAGACGCCCGCGTCGATGGCGGCCCGACGGAACCAGCTGCTGGAATGGGTCAAGAACTTCAACGTCGGCCTCTTCAAGATGGACACGGTCGTCTCTGCGCTCGCGCACGACGACAAGTACATCCTCGAGAAGAAGTACCAGAGCCTGGCCGACGCGCTGGCCGAGGCGCGCCGGCTCGATCCGTCGTTCATCGCCATCAACCATCGCATCAACAACTCGCCGTACATGCTGACGATCACGGATTGCCTGCTCTGGAACGGCGAAGAGACCTACATCGACGTCCACATCGCAAACACGACGGCCGCGCTCTACAACCGCTCCGCCTCGATCGGCCGCGCGCTGACGTCTGAGTTCTTCAAGACGCCGTTCCGGCAGTTCGAGGACCACGGGATCTGCTTCAACAGTTCGGTTGAGAAGTGGGAAGACGATCTGGTGGCGCAGGCGTTCGGCAGGGCGTCGGTCCTCTCTCCAGAGCTCTACGGCACCTTCTTCTTCCTGCCCGACGAGGCCTACCCAACGCTGGCCCGTCTGATCCAGCTGCACAAGCGGTCGGAGTCGCTGCTGAAGCAGGCGTTCCCGCTCGCCGACGGCGACATCAGTCACAGCGACGGTCGCTCGTCGCTCATCGTCCTCCGCAATCCCACGTGGAGCTACCAGACCAAGGTCGTCGCCCTGGATCGCACCATCGGTCTCATCGCGCCTCGGGGCACTCCACTCACGATCCGGCAGCGGCACCCGCACGAGTTCCTCACCTCGAACGGTGGAATCAAGTCAGGGGAGTCTCTGCGGGTCGAACTGGAGCCGTTCGCGCTGCAGTTGATCCAGGTCGACGCGGGCATTCCCGACGAACCGTATCTGGGCGGCGTTCTGTACGACGTCATCCCGGGCCGCGATGCGGCTTCGTTCGACGTCAAGCTGCTGGGCGAACCGGGACGGTCCGCCACGGTTTCATTCCACAACTTCGCGGGCAAGTCGATTCAGTTGGAAGGCCGCGCCGTGAACGCGACCGAGGGGAAGCCCTGGAAGATTTCATTTCCAGGTCGGCCTGCCGTCGGGCAGCCGTTCTCGCGGTTGAGAGATTTCGTCAACGCGCCGCCCGGCCGAGTCGACGGCGCCTACCTGGCCGAGTTCGCGAAGTTCACGGTGGACGATGACGCGCTGGAGACCAGAGAGATGGATGCGCTGGCGCGCACCCCGTCGATCCTGCCGGAGATCGAAGCGTGCCGCGACTACATGCGGCGCAAGGTCATCATCGCCGAGGGGAGCGCCCGGAATGCGTTCGATGCCGACCCGGCGACGCGCTGGAGCGACGGTTACAGCCGACGCAGTCCGTTCACGGGCAGCCCCGCACCGTACAGGAGCGACGACTCACTGTGGAGGATCGATCTCGGCGTGCTCACTGATGTGAGGAAGCTCGTCCTCGACGTCGTCCGCAGGACCGAGGATGGATTCCTCAGGGCGATTGACACGTCTCCCGACCTGAAGACGTGGATCCGTGCGGATGGCCTGTCGCTCGAACCTGCCCAGGCAATCCCAGCGATCACCGAACTCCGGCAGCGCGGAAGACGAATCAAGGTCTTCGACGTCGAGGCAGGCGACAACAAGCCGATTCAGATCCAGATTCCGCTGCCGCCGGGCAAGAGCCGATACGTCCGTATCCGGGGCCGGAACTTCAGCGTGTCGGAAATCGTGGGCTACGACGGGCAGGGCCGCAAGGTCGACCGGGGACAGTGGCACGCGACGAACTTGTTTGGCGAGACGCCGCGGCCGACGCGCGTCCTCGAGGCCGAGCACACGCTCAGCGAGTACCGGCCGGGTCAGGAATTCGCCGTCGCCGTCCACTCCGGACCGGTGAAGTTCGATCCGGTCGACGGCGCGTACGTCGCAGCCGTCATCGACGGGAAGGTCGTCGTCCCCCGCCACCGCGCGCTAGCCTATCCGTACCACAACTATGAGTGGAACTCCTCCTGGCTGAAGACCGACAAGCTCGACGGGATGACCTTCCGCCTTCCCGTGAAGCCGGAATGGGCGGGGAAGGTCGTGAAGTTCTATGCGGTGCTGTTTGGTGAGGGTGCCGACGCGGCCCGTGCCGAACTCCATCTGGTGACGCCACGGGTGGAGGCGGTCGAGCGCCGGCTGCAGGTCCGACCGGCCGCGGCGCGTTAGAAACTCAGGCGCCAGGCCGCCGCGGCAGCGGGCCATGCGCTCGGACTACACCTTCGGCACGGTGCGATAGCGGCCGATGTCGGCCTTGTAGAGGATGCTGACGCCGGTGTCGATGATCTCGGGGACAGGGCCGAATCCTGGCCGGCCGGACGGCACGTCGGTGGGGTGCTTCGCGCTGTAGGCAAGGAGCATCGCCATGTAGCCCATCAGGTACGGATTCTGCCCGACGGTGCCCTTGATCTCGCCGCTCTCGATCAATTCGATGACGGGCGTGCCGAAGTCGAAGGCGAGGATCTGGACCTTGCCCTTCCGCCCGAGATTGCGGACCGCGGCCGCGGCCCCGGGTCCCGGGTTGCCGTGCGCGCAGAAGATCCCGGAGATCCCCGGGTTTGCCTGCAGCATGGCCGTGATCTGCGTTTCGGCCTTCGCGACGTCGCCTTCGTCGTTGACGGTTGCGGCGATCTTGATGCCGGGGCCGAACTGAGCCAGCGCGGCGGTGAATCCGTCGAGACGCTTCTTGAGGTGATCCGGGCCTGGGAATGTGGAGACGCCTACCTGTCCGGTTCCTCCGAGCCACTCGGCCATCGCCTTGCCGGCGGCGAAACCTGCGTTGTAGTTGTTCGTTCCGACAAACGCCAGTCGCTTGCTTCCCGGCGAGTCGGAGTCGAACGTGATCACGGGGATACCCGCGGCCACGGCCTTGTCGATGGCCGGAATGAGGGCATTGGCTTCACCTGCCGTCAGCGCGACGCCGTCGATCTTTCTCGCCGTCAACTGTTCCAGTGATCGGGCCTCGAGCGAGGCGTCCCACTCGGCGGGGCCCTGCAGCTCGACCTGCACGTGCGGACCGAGCATGCGCGCCGCATCCCGCATGCCCGCGTAGGCCCAGTTGAAGAATTCCGATCCGCTCAGGAACACGACCGCGGCATAGTGTTCCTGTTTCACAGGGGCCGTGCCGCTCGTCTGCGTGGTCGAGCGATTGCACCCGGATGCCGCGCACACGCACGCGGCCACGAGCCCTACCACGATCGAGGCGCGTCCGATCCGTCCGCTGCGGTTCATGGTCGTTGTCCTTCCGGCATGTCGCCGATCGTGAGAGATGAGCGAAATCGATCCTGGCGGGACGGTCGATCTGCAACGCATTCCGATGCGTGGAACTCGGCTGTCGACGCGACGTTCTCTCGCCGACTGTGGATGGTATACACTGCAGCGCCGACCGGTCAACGACCGACGCGCGGAGCACTGCTTCGATGCCATGAACCTGCCTTCCAGCGGCCGCCAGCAGATGAAGGGTGAGAGCGTCCCGGCGACGCGGGGATGGAGCCGCGCCCGGTGGCTCCGCACCCGCGAAGCCGCACTGGGGATCCTGGTCGTCGTGGTCTCGACGATCGTTGCGTTCGCAGCACCCACGTTTCTGACCGCGAGCAACCTGGTGTCGGTGGGCACCGGGATGATCTACGACCTCCCGATCGCAGCCGGCATGACGTTCGTGCTCATCGTCGGCGGCATCGATCTGTCGGTCGGCGCTGTCCTCGGGTTGACCTCGGTGATCACGGCGCTGTGCCTTCGTTCGGGCGTGATCGTTCCGCTCGCGGTCCTGGCAGGACTGACGGCGGCCGCAGGCATGGGCGCGCTCAACGGTCTGCTCGTCGCGCGTTTCAACGTGGCGCCGTTCATCGTGACGCTCGGCACGATGTCAATGGCACGCGGCGCGGCGACGGTCCTCACGTCGGGGTACTTCCTGTCCGGACTCCCTCCGGCGTTCATCGCAATCGGGCGGGGACAATGGTTCGGCATTCCGCACCCGGTCTTCGTGGTGCTCGGCCTGCTCCTGGCATTCGACTTGCTCCTGCGGCGCTGGAAGCCGACCCACGACGCGTTCTACGCGGGACAGAATCCGGCTGCCGCGCGGCTCTCAGGGATCAACGTCGGCCGCCTCGTGTTCTGGGCCTACGTGGCCAGCGCGGTCGCCGCTGGCCTGTCTGCCGTCTTCATGACCTCCCGCCTGGCGATGGGCTACGCGCGCTTCGGCGACCTGGCGGAGCTCCGGGCCATCGCGGCTGCGGTGCTCGGCGGGGCCAGTTTCAGGGGAGGCACCGGCAGCATTGTCGGGGCCGCGCTGGGCGTGCTGTTGCTGGCCGTGATCATGAACGGCTTCGTGCTGCTGAAGCTGTCGGTCTACTGGCAAGGTGTGGTGAGCGGGCTCATCCTGGTCGTCGCCATGGCCGTCGACGCGTATCGACGGCGACGCAACGAGGCGCGGTGAGGGGCGCGTGGCCGATTCAATCCTGAACGTCGATCGCGTCTCGAAGAGCTTCGGGCGGCACAAGGTGCTGGACGAGGTGTCGCTTGCCGTTCGGGCCGGGTCGATCCACGCGCTGGTTGGTGAGAACGGCGCGGGCAAGTCCACGCTGATGAACATCATCGGCGGTGTCGTCCGCGCGGACTCCGGCACGGTGAGGCTCGACGGCCAGCCGACCACGTTCTCCGATCCGTCGGCCGCCATCCGGGCCGGCGTCAGCACCGTGCACCAGGAATTCAGCCTGTTTCCGAACCGGTCGGTGGCGCAGAACATCTTCGGGCATCGCGAGCCGGTCGATCGGCTCGGGTTCGTCCGCTGGGGGGTGCTGCGGCGACAGGCGCAGGATATCCTCTCGGAACTCGGTGTCGATCTCGATCCGTCGGCGCTCGTCGGCTCGCTGAGCCTGAGCGCGCAGCAGCTCGTGGAGATTGCGAAGGCGCTCTCGCTCAGCGCGCGCGTTTTGATTCTCGACGAGCCGACCTCCGCGTTGTCGGACTACGGCGCGAAGCGGCTGTTCCGCCTTCTTGACGGCCTGAAGGCGCGGGGTGTCGGCATCATCTACATCTCGCACCGGTTGAACGAGGTGCTGGAGGTCGCCGACGAGATCTCGGTGCTCAGGGATGGTCGGCTTGCCGGGCGTGCGACTCGCGGGGCGTCGGCGGCCGAACTGGTCGGCATGATGGTCGGCCGCGATCTGGGAAGCACCGTACCTCGGAAGCCGTCGAGCCCGGGCCGCGACGTCCTCTCCGTCGAGGGTCTCACGCGAGACGGCGTATTCGCCGACATCAGCTTCGGCGTGCGCGAGGGCGAGATTCTGGGGTTCGCGGGCCTGGTCGGCTCGGGCCGTACGGAGGTGGCTCGTGCGATCTTCGGCGCCGACCGCCTCGATGCGGGGCGGATCTCGTTCGACGGCCGCGCGCTCGCGATCGGCTCGCCGCAACAGGCCATCGCCAACGGGATCGGCTACCTGACGGAGGATCGCAAAGCGCTCGGGCTCTTTCTGCCGATGACCGTCCGGGACAACATCGTCGCGGCATCACTGCCGAGACTCGTGTCGCCGGCCGGGCTGATCAGGCCCCGCGACATCCGCGCCGAGTCCGCGCGGTTCGTGCAGCATCTCGACATTCGACCCGCCGACGATCGACTCGAGACGCTGACGCTCAGCGGAGGCAACCAGCAGAAGGTCCTGCTGGCGAAGTGGCTCAGCGTCGCTCCGCGACTGCTCATCGTCGACGAGCCGACGCGCGGCGTGGACGTGGCGGCAAAGGCCTCGATCCATCGGCACCTGTCGGAACTGGCCGGCTCCGGCGTGGCGATCATCCTGATCTCTTCTGACCTGCCGGAGGTCCTCGGGCTGAGCGACCGCATCGCGGTCTTCAAGCAGGGACGCCTCGTCACGATCCTCGACGCGGCCGCAGCCACCGAAGAAGGCGTCATGATGCATGCGAGCGCAGGATGAGCGCGCGGAAAGGCAGCACAGGCGGCGCCTCCTGGAGACGGCTGACACCGGCGGCCAGGTATCAACTCGGCCTCGCCGCCACGGTTGTCGGTCTCTTCTCGATTCTGGCCGCGGGCTACCCGCACTTTGCCGACCCCGCGAACATCGAAGTCATGATGATGAACTTCATCCTCGAAGCGTTCATGGCGCTCGGGATGACGGCGGTCATCATCACCGGTGGCATCGACCTGTCCGTCAGCGCGGTCCTGCCGTTCGCGGCCATTCTCACGGGGCTGTTGCTGAGGGCCGGCGCGCCGGTGCCGGTCGCCATCGGGTGCGCTCTGGCGGCCTCGGCCGGCGTCGGCGTCGTCAACGCCACGATGAGAAACGTCTTCCGCGTGCACGCGTTCATCGCGACGCTGGCCACGATGCTCTTGCTGAAGGGGGTCAACCTGGTCATCACGCGCGGCGCGCCGATCGCGGGCTTCCCGGAAGGGTTCGCGTGGCTTGGCCAGGGACGCATCCTGGGGATGCCGTGTGCGCTCGTGTTGTTCGCTGCGCTCGCCGTCGCGGCCGGTTACCTTCTCGCCAACCACCGGTACGGACAGCAGCTGTACCTGATCGGCGGAAATCCGCGCGCCGCCGAACTCTCCGGTGTACGGGTTGAACGGGTACTCGTGGCGGTGTACATGCTGTCTTCGTCGCTCGCCGGTCTGGCGGGGATCATCGCGGCGTCGCAATATCTCAGCGCCAGTACGGGATTCGGGCAGAACTCGGAACTGCGTGTGATCGCGGCGGTCGCGATCGGAGGCGCCAGTCTCAACGGCGGCACCGGCTCGATCGCCGGTAGCGTGCTCGGCGTGCTGTTCCTGGCCATTGTCTACAACGCCTTCGCCATGAGCGGCGTCTCCACCTACTGGCAGGACGTCGTGGGCGGCGTGATGGTCCTCGCGGCCGTGCTGCTCGCGCGCGTGGCTGCCCGAGAGAGCCGGGCGCGCGGGGTCTTCGGCTCCGTAGCGAAGTAGCGTCTCCCGGCGGGCGTCATGCGCGCCTCGCGGCACCTGTATCCGGTACTGTATAGTCACGCCCAGAGCCGCGCGTCCCGGGCGGGGCACACCTGCGCAGGACACGACGCGCGTCCGGAGGTCGATGATGAGACAGGCGACGATGACGGCACCCGGCGTGATCGAGATCCGCGAGGCGCCGTTGCCTGCGCTGAGCGCCGGCCAGGTGCTGCTGCGCGTCCGTCGGATCGGCGTGTGCGGGTCAGACGTTCACGTGTATCACGGCAAACATCCGTTCACGTCGTACCCGGTCGTTCAGGGTCATGAGTTTTCGGCCGTGGTCGAAGACGTTGGCCCGAAGGTCACCGGCGTGAGCGTGGGCGACAGGGTCACGGCCACGCCGCAGGAAGTGTGCGGGGCGTGCCGGCCGTGTCTTCGGGGTGACTACCACATCTGCGATTCGCTCCGGGTGCGCGGCTTCCAGGCCCCCGGTTGCGCGCAGGATCTGTTCGTCACCGAGGAGGCCAAGATCGTCCCGCTTCCTGCTGGGTTCACGTTCGAGCAGGGCGCGCTCGTCGAACCCGTCGCCGTCGGCGTCCACTCGGTCTCGCGGGTCGCCGGAGTAAACGGGCGAAACGTGGTGGTGCTCGGTGCGGGCCCGATCGGCAACCTCGTTGCGCAGGTGGTCCGAGCCGAGGGCGGGCGAGTCCTCGTCACCGACATCAGCGACTTCAGGCTCGACGTCGCGCGGCGCTGCGGCCTCGGCCAGACGTCGAACGCGAGGACCGAGAGCCTGTCGGCGGCGGCCGCCCGCACCTTCGGCCGGGCCGGCTTCGACATCGCATTCGAGTGCGCCGGCGTGGAAGCGACGATCGACGCCGCGGTGGGTTCGATCCAGAAGGGGGGCACGATCGTCCTCGTTGGTGTGTACGGCGAGCGGCCGAGGCTCGACATCGGCCTGGTGCAGGATCGCGAACTCAACCTCGTCGGCACGCTGATGTACAAGTACGAAGATTTCACGCGAGCGGTCGAACTGATGGCGAGCGAGCAGGTCGTCACCGCCCCGCTCGATTCCCAACACTTCAGCTTCGAACAGTACGCCAATGCGTACCAGTTCATCGACCTGGCCGGCGACCGGAGCATGAAGGTGTTCATCGATTTATGAGCGACACAGCACGAGAACAGGAGCACCGCGCATCATGAGTGCCTTCAGCTACTACCAGCCGACGGAGTTGCGGTTCGGAGTCGGGCGGGTGAACGAGGTCGGACGCGAGGTGGCGCGATTCGGGACGCGCTGCCTGCTGGTTACGGCGAGCCCGTGGCCCGGCGTCGAGCGTCTCTACGATGGCGTGAAGGCCTCGCTCACCGAGTCGGGTGTCGAGGCCTGGCACTACGATGAGGTCACGCCGAATCCCACGACGGACGTCATCACGCGGGGCGCGGCGGCCGCGAAGGCCCACCACGTCGATGTGGTCGTTGGCCTGGGCGGCGGGTCGAGCATGGACAGCGCGAAAGCGATTGCCGTCGAAGCCACGCATCCGGGCAGCGCCTGGGACTACCTGTTCTACAAGTCGCCGCAGCCCGACGGCCGGACGCTACCGGTCGTTGCCGTCACCACCACATCAGGGACAGGGTCGCAGGTCACACAGGTGGCGGTCATCACCAACCCGGAGCACCGCGACAAGTCGGCCCTCTACAACGCGGTGTTGTTCCCGCGCGTTGCGATTGTCGATCCCGGGTTGATGCTGTCGGTACCCCCGCATCTGACGGCGGCCACCGGCTTCGACGTCTTCGCTCACGCGTTCGAGAGCATTCTCCACCCGGGCGCCTCGCCGTTCACCGATTTGATGGCCTTCGAGGCGATCCGCCTCGTCGTCGATCACCTGCCTGTGGCGATTGCCGACGGGGAGAACCTCGAGGCGCGCACGGCGATGGCCTGGGCGGACACGCTTGCCGGTCTTTCGATCGCGAACGCCGGCGTGTCGCTTCCGCATGGCATCGGGATGGCGATCGGCGGGATGTTCCCCCACGTCATGCACGGCGAAGCACTGGCCGCCGTCTACCCGGCCGTGATGCGGCGCACCTGGCGCGGGGATGTCGCGAGGTTCGCGCGGCTGGCACGCGTGGTCGATCCGGGCCGCGTCTCGGTGACGGAACAGGCGGCAGCAGAACGGTGCGTGGAGTCCATCGAAGCGTTCCTCGACCGGATCGGCATGCGCCTGACGCTCGACGCGCTAGGTGTGCCGCAGGAGGAACTGCCTGAGCTTGCTCATCAGTGTCTCGTGCTGCCCGACTACAAGAATCACCCCAAGGTGATGGGCGAGGAAGAAGTCGCAGAGATTCTCGAGGCGTCACGATCACTGCCGTAGCGGTGAGTCGGTCAACCCGCCGCGCCTTTGAAGACTGGACAGTTCGTCGACGCGACTGGATCCGATGACCGATCGCCGTGTCGAGGCCCGCCGAAGCGGAGCTGCGCGACTGCCGCCCGACGTTCAACCGGATCCCTCACCAGTCGGCGTCACGCTCTGATCAAAGCCCGCGAAGGCATCGCCGACGATACGCTCGATCAGAACAACCTCGTCATCGTGGAGTTTGCTGAACTCGCTTTCGCGGCGCGCCTTCGACAGCGTGCCTCTATTCTGCCGAATGAACATCAGGAGATCCTCCGCAAGCCTGTCGGGCATCTCGACGGCGTCCATGATGCGACGGATCGCTTCGTCGTGGCGGCGGAGATAGTCAATCTCGCGCGGAAGGTCGCTCTCCACGGTGCGCCTGACGCATGCATAGAGGAATTCAGCCGCATCCGTGCAATCGAAGTAGCGGTACAAGTCGGCCGTGTCGTTCAGCACCTCGACGTTTCGCTCGGGTGTCGGCCGCCAGTCGATGAAAGGCATGAGCGGAGCCGAGTGAGCCTGCAAGGTGCTGCGGTAATCGTCGATGCGGTCGAGCATGACGGAAGAAACCGGAAATACCATTCCCGGCGGTGCGAACGTCCGTTCGGCAAGCACGTGATGGATCAGGCAGCGGTGGAGGCGGCCGTTGCCATCCTCGAACGGATGCGCGTAGACGAATCCGAAAGCGGTGGCCGCCGCCTGCAACACGGGGTCGAGACCGTCGTCGCGCATCCGGTCGTTCGCTTCCAGCATGCCGGTCATCAGATCTGACAGGTCCTCGGCGCGTGCGCCGAGGAACTCAGGCAGCGGATCGTTGTTGTGATCACGTTCGCCTAGGAACACGCCATCCACGCGCAGGCCCGTGCGCACGAATCGCGAGTCCTCGATGAGGACGCCATGAAGGCGGATGATCTCGTCGATCGTGAGGCGGTTCCTCCCCGCCTGCAACACCGCGCGGCCCCACCTCTCCAGCCTGTTGCGCGGCGGCCGTTCGCCTTCGATCTGGAAGCTTGCGCGGCTGTCGGCGAGCAGCATGAAACTGGCCGCTCGCGCGACGAGATGGCCGCCGATATCACCCACAGTGCCGCGGGCCTTGGCGGCGAGATCGAGTTTGAGAGTCTGCTCTAGGGCGTCGGTTCGTCTGATGACGGGATTGAACCGGCCCGTGCCCAGAAGATTGTCGCGAACCCGGTGGCGCTTGGAGGTCCGCGGCTTCCCGGTGAAATAGGCCTTCGGGTCGAGGAGATTGATCGCCTCCAGGCGGCCCACATCCTCAACGTCCAGCGTACGGCTCATCAGCGTTTCGTACAGATACCAGGCGCGGCGGATGGGAAGAGCCGTCGGTGTCTCCTGCACAAGGGCTTCGACCTCGGCTCGCGGTACGGCGTCGAAGATCCGCTTGAGAACCAGAAGGTCCGCGTCCTCGTGGCGCAGCATGAAGGTCAGGTGATCGGCGAAGGTGTCGCCCGGCCAGTACCGCTTGTCAAAGACGATCCAGCCCCCCACATGGCGGCGGCTTCCGCTGACATGCTGCTCCGATACGCAACAGGGCCGGCGGACTGGCGCGGCGATGGACAGTTTACGCACAAGGGCCGATGAGCCGACCAGCTTAGCCCCCGAAGGAATCGTTTGCACACGGAAAAGCCAACTTGAGGGCGCTTCTAAACTCATACGTCGAAAACTCCTGGCGCATGTCGAAAGCACACCGCCTCATGAGCACATCGTCGAAATAACTATACAGGTCAATACGTCGAAATTCACTACCGTACGTCGAAGAAGGGCGTATTCGTACCGAACACGTCGAATACAGACATACAAACATCACTTGACATTGTCAGTATAACTGGCGTATATTCCTGACATTTGGGAGCGCCATGAGCGACGAGCCGCACAGAAGCTTACCGACGAGACCGGCCTGGAGGCGGGTTGCCGAGCGGGGTGATAACTCCGCTTTCGCGGTAGAGGAGATCTGCCGCGCGATCGGTCCTGCGCTGGAGCAGGACTGCCACGCCGACATCAGCCCTGAATTCCTCCGCAGCATCCGACGGGTGTTCGAAGAGCGCGACGCCTCCTTGTTCAAGGACGACGTGACCCCGCAGATCGAATCTCTCCGGGGCCTGGCTGGCTTCGGAATCGGGCGCGCGGTCCTCAATAACGTCAGCCTTGTATCGGCCACCGAGGCCGGAGGGATATCGACCCTGATCGAAGCGACGAAAGCCGCCCTGGTTAATCGCGCAGTCCGTGGCGCCTGGCAAGTAGAGGAACACGACCTGCGCAAGTCATCTGCTCCTCGCGCAAACAACGTCCGTGCTCGGTTGGAGCAAGGGATCGCCGACACAGACTTTGAGGCGCTCGCCGCACGGATCTTGAATCTCGATCCGAGCCGACCGCCTCGCACCCCGCTTAAGCAGCGCGGCCTCGACTCTTCGAGCTGGAACAGCCCCTTCCTTCGGCGAGAAGAAGATCACCCGCGCTATGCGCGAGTACGCCATCGCTGCGGCGTTGCACCTAGACCATCTGGCCGGACTGCTGGACTCCAAGGCTTGCAGGGGGACCGTGGATCTGGCCGTCTTCGAATTGAGCAGTGTGCTTCATCTTTCGCAAGCGGATGTACGCGCCAGGCTCGAACGCGTTCTGCGACAACACGCCGTTGAATGGGAGAAGTTCATGATGTCCCTCGGACCGAGTTCATGTGTGGCCAACTGGGCCCTGAGCGCTCGATCATGATCCCCCTTGGCCAGATTCCGCCCGCGGAAGCCGGGGAGCGCCTGCGCATGGCACGCGAAGGGGCGAAGATCACGCAGGCAAGTGCGGCGAGCGCCATCGGCGTTGCCCGCACGACGATCATTGCGATCGAACAAGGCGAACGGCGCATGCGCGTGACCGAGCTGCAGAAGCTCGCGAAGCTGTACGGCACTTCGGTGAATGCGCTGCTTCGGCAGGAAGCCGTCCATGTCGATCTGGCGCCACGCTTCCGAAAGCTCGACGGGAACCACGGTGCCACCGCCGCAGCCGAACTGCTCTCCGATCTCGCGAAGGCGGAGGTCGAGCTGGAGAACCTGCTGGGCATTCTGCGCGTGCGGAACTACCCGCCCGAGCGTCCCATCCTGAAGGGCGATGTGAGGGCGCAGGCCGAACTGAATGCCGCGGAGCTGCGGCAGCGCATCGGCTTGGGCATCGGCCCAGTTTCAGACATCGCGACGCTTCTCGAAATGGAGTTGGGCGTCCGAGTCTATGTCCGTCGAATTGACGGTCGGATTTCTGGGTTGTTCGCGTATGACGATGCGCTCGGGGCTTGCATGTTGCTCAACGCCAATCATCCCCGCGATCGCCGCGCCCAGACCGCGGGACATGAGACCGGGCATCTCGTCTCTTCCAGGCGTCAGCCGGAGATTCTTCACCAGCACGAAGAGGAGAACTCGCGGGAGGAGCGTTATGCGAACGCGTTTGCGCGTGCGTTTCTGACGCCGGCACGCAGCGTGATGCAGAGGTTTGGGGACCTGACGGCGGGGTCTGATCGCTTGACCCGACGGCACGTTATTCTCCTCGCGCATTTCTTCGGCGTGTCGAGGGAGGCGATGGTCCGCAGGCTCGAGGAGCTCGGATCGGTCAAGCCGGGGACTTGGGACTGGTTTCAGTCCAATGGCGGCATCACCGATGAACAGGCGCGTCAGGTCCTCGGCGATCGGTCGACGCCTGACTCATACAAGGCGGACGCGGACCGTCCCACGACACTGAGGCTCAATCTGCTCGCTGCCGAAGCCGAAAGGCAGGGTTTGTTGAGCGAAGGCCAGCTTGCCCGTCTCTTGCGCCTCGATCGCGTAGAACTGCGCGAGATTCTTGACAACCACGAGCTTGAAGGGAGCGAGGGCGATGGGGTCATCAACCGTCTTGACTGACCCGTCCGCGCAGCTCGTAGCCGACGCTAGTACGATCATCAACTTGGTTGCGACCGGCTGCGCGCGGGCCATCGTCTCCGCGCTGCCGAACCGTCTAATAGTCGTTGATACTGTTCACGGCGAACTCGAGACCGGGCGACAGCGCGGTCGTGAGACGTGTGATCGGTTGAAAGAGCTCGTTGCCGCCGGCGTAGTCGAAATTGTCGAACCTGGTGACGCCGGCGCGCCGCATTTCGAGGAGCTCGTCATCGGTCCCGCCGCCGCGACGCTCGATGACGGTGAGGCGGCCACGATCGCCTACGCTCTAGCGCATGCGGCCACGGCGTTGATCGATGAACGCAAAGCCATCCGCATCTGCGCCGAACGCTTCCCGCCGCTGTGCGTGGGCTGCACGGTGGACGTGCTCATCCATCCCGAAGTTCAGCGTCAGCTGGGCGCGAAAACGCTGGCGGACGCGGTGTTCAACGCGCTTGATGGCGGACGAATGAGAGTTCTTCCGCGGCATCTTGAGTGGATCGTTGAGTTGATCGGCGCCGAGCGGGCAACCCTCTGTCAGAGTCTGCCCCGGCGGGTTCGTTCGACGTCACAGCAATCTCCAGACGCCAATACTGAGCGCCAAAGCGCTGAGGCGACGGGAATCGGCTCGCCTCCATATCCGGCTGCGAACTGCTGAGAAGCGGCATCGGCGGAGCGTCGCGGCGAGGGCAGACTGACGTGGCACCGGCAGTGATCCGACGGTCCGTTGATTTCCGAGTCGCGCTCTGTGGCGATGGCAATTGCACTCGCAAACTTCACCATAAACTTCACCGCATTGGGCGCCGAATGGGCTCCAATTCGTGCTTCTGGCTCCCGCTAATTCGTTGAAAACACATGAGCGCAGGCCGCAAGCGCCGGGCTGTTAACCGGAGGGTTGTCCGCCTTCGCTCGCAAGAGGTCTGCCGGCGAGCCACGGCGAGATCCCGCCGTAGCTTCGCGCCCGTACTCCGCGAAGCGTAGGCGGATAAGTTCGAATCTTACCTGAGGAGCCAAAATCTCTTTTCTATCAATCGCTTACGGCCGTCCATTTTCGTGGTTTCTCAGGTCGTGACGCCGTTTGTGACATAACCCCTCGAAAACCCTCGTCAACCCGCCTTCGGACCGCGGTGATCCTCGAGCAATTCGGCAGTTTCATGGGATCAACCCTGGCGCGGTCCGGCATCTAGCCGGAGGGCTGCACCGCGATGCCGTGTGATGCTCGTTGACATCGGCACTGCATGCGGTCGTGACGAGGCATGCCGACGAGACGTGCGTTCTCAGCAACGAGCGATGCCATGAGCGTTGGCTTGGATCGGCTGCCCGGCGACTTGAAGGGTCTATATAACTAGGTGTATATTGGCTCGTGGCCGAAAAGCCTTTGTACTGGATTGGGTCGTCCCTTGACGATCTGCGCGGGTTTCCGGACGCCGTCCGCCGCGCCGCCGGATACGAACTCGGTCGGGTGCAACAGGGGCTGATGCCCAGTGATTGAAAACCCATGACCACCAAGATTCAACGCTCGAGCGGCAACGTGTTTCGCGACTTGGGATTTCCGGACGACGAGGCGGAGAATCTCAAGATTCGAACCGACCTCATGGTTCGGCTCAGCAAGCTGATCGCGACCCGAGGGCTCACTCAGGAACAGGCGGCACGCGTGTTCGGAGTCACCCAGCCGCGCGTGAGCAATCTCGTCCGAGGCAAGATCGATCGGTTTAGCATCGATACGCTGGTCGCGATGCTCGGTCACGCGGGCGTCCGCGTCCAGATTGTGGTGGGTCGAACCTCGAAGGTGGCCCGACGTGTGCTTCACGGTGCAGCCTCGGGTGTACGCAGGCCGTCCAATTGAAACAGAGCGGGGCCGCGACGGGTCGCACGATGTCCAAGATGACCGCGAATAGACAGACAGTCTCCCGTCTTCACAAGCCCGCCAACTTGCCGCTCGAAGCGTGGCAGCGGGAGTTACGGCGCCAGTTCGGACGGGAGCAACGGTTCAGGCTCGAGAATACCGGTCACGAGGCGGTCTTCTCCGACTACCAAGTGACCAATCCCCGTCCTAGCGTTTGTCGCGGAAGTGCGGGACGGGGCACGACGGACACAGAGGCTGGCGGAGGCGTTCCCGCGTGGCGTTCGCGACAAGTCCCTCCGCTCGTTGCTCCGGTGTGACCTGTACGCGTATCAGCGGGAAGGCGCGCTCTTTGCCGGGGTGCTCGACGGCGGCGAGCGTGAGGTGTTCCTGGGCGGCAGCCGGTTGAGCCGCTTCATCGACACGGTAGAGAAGGCGACGGCCACACCACACTCGCCGACGGAACGCCGGATCGTGTCGCAGATTCCCAGTCCCATGGAAAAGAGTGGCGAGCGAGTGGCATCTGTGGCCCCGGTCTCGGCCGATGTCAGTGCCGATGTGTGGGCGCCATTGATCCAGACGGGGCTCACGCTCTTGGAGCAGTTCGCCGACGCGCTGCGTCCCGCATCACCCGGCGGTCGGACGGGCCTCAGCCTCGTTCATCGGGATCCGCACACGGGCCAGGACTACCTGCGAATCCCCTTGCCACAGCGGGATGTGTTGGATCGGGTCCTCCAGTCGATCGGGGCATTCTTGGCGCAGGCCGGCAACCTGCGATGAAGCGCCAGCCGGCCGCGCTCTCCCTCCGGCGTGTTCCCTGCGAGTGGGCCATTGATGCGCCGGAGGAACGGCGACCGGGACAGTGTGTGTGACTCACTTTGTGACCCAACCCCTCCGAAATAGCGGGGCGCTTTCGCTACATCACTGCGTTGTCCCGGAGGGTCTTTGTTATTGACAATGACCTCCAATGGCGGTCAAACGTCTCGGAAGCCCGTTGGGCAGCGACACCCGAACGCGAGTGCTCATCGTGCTCCACCTGCTCGGATCCAGTTTCCAACGAGAGCTCGCCCGGCTACTCGACTGCGCCCCCTCGGTCGTGCAGAAGGCGCTGACGGGGTTGGAACGAGACGGCCTCGTCTCCGGTCGGCTCGTTGGCCGTACCCGGGCGTACACCCTGAACCCTCGATACTTCGGGCGAAAGGAACAAGGGTCTTTCTGTCGCGACTCGCGGAAGCGGAGACGGATCTCCGCGCGCGAACGGCCGAATTGCGGCGCCGTCCCCGGCGCGCCGGCAAACCGCTGTGACGCTCACGCGCGATTCGACGTTGGAGGATGTCGCGCTGACCGTCGGTGCACAACTCACCCGCCGAGGGATTCGCGCCGTCCTCACCGGCGGCGCCTGCGTCGCCATCCGCACCGGAACGTACGTATCGAAAGACGCTGACTTCGTCCTTCAGAGCAACGTTCGGCAACAGGCGCTCGATGAGGCGTTGCGCGAGCTGGGGTTCGAGCGGCGCGGCGACTGCTATGTCCATTCGGAAACCCCGTTCTTCATCGAATTCCCTCCAGGCCCGCTCTTGATAGGCGACGACCTCGCGATCGCGCCGGTTCAACTCGCAGCAGGCGGCACCACCGCGTTCGCGCTTTCAGCCACAGACTCGTGCAGGGATCGGCTTGCGGCCTTCTATCTCTGGAACGATCGACAGGCACTCAAGCTCGCCGTCGAGATCGCTCGCAAGCAGGTCGTGGACCTCGACGCGGTCAAGGTGTGGAGCGTGAACGAGGGGAAGGCCGAAGAGCACGAGACGTTTGCTAGGCTGGTCGCTTCGTACCGACGATTGAGGACTGAAGGCCATGCTTGAACTCCGGCATAGGTGGGAGTTCAAGCCTCGCTTCCGCCGCCACGCCTTCGGCTGGCGATAGCAGCCAGCGATTCAGCGCGTGAAGGAAGCGGTCGGCGAGATCGAGAAGGCGGCTCGAACCTGAAACGCCGTTGCTCCCCGGCGTGGCCACGAGTATCCTGCACCGAACACGCTCGTCGTCGTCGGCGTCCACCCAGGTGACCGAATGTGTGCCGCGGCGGCTCGAGGAATCATGAACTGGAAGTGACGAGGATCCAGCGACGTGAAGCGTCTCCTTCATTCGTACAGACGGCGTCAATTCGTCTCGCGCACACCGGGCTCCCCACCGGGAACCGGGATGGTCTCGAGCGCCTCCAAGCTCGGCAACTTCATCCGCACGCGCCGGCTGGCGCGCGGACTGAGCCAGCGATCGTTTGCCCGCCTGCTCGGTTCGACGTGGAGCCAGGGCCGCGTGAGTGGACTCGAACTGGGCCGGCTGCAGCGGCTGCGAGAGCCTCACCTGGGACGCATAGCGCTGACTCTGCATGTGCGGCCAGCCCGCCTCAAGCGCCTGATGCCGCCACCGCCGCCCCTGCTGCCGCCGCTCACTCCTCTGTCGAAACTGATCCGGTCCCGGCGCGAAGCCCTGAAGATGTCGCGGAAGGAACTCGCGCGGCGGGCGGGACTCAACCACATGTACGTGGGCATACTCGAGCGCCGGATCCGTAGCGTCAGGTACGGGGTGGCGGCCCGGCTGTGCAAGGCGCTGCGCCTGAGGCCCGCATTACTGGTGCCGTTCACGGCGCCGTCCACCTCGCCGCCAGGCAGCACCCTCGGCTCGCTCGTTCAACGGCGAAGGAAGGAACTCGGGCTGAGTGCGCACGCGCTCGCCCGGCGCATCGGCGTCGGCAAGCGCCACGTGCTGGCGATCGAGAGGGGCGCGATCAACCTGTTTTACCGGCGCACCGAGGGGAAGCTCGCACGGCTCGGCAAGGCGCTCGGGCTCGACATCGCCGAGCTCGAGGCCGTGCGGCCCGCCATACCCGTCGGCTCGGCCGCGCCGGCGCACACGCTCGGCGGCTATCTGGCGCGGCACCGATTGGCGCTACGCTGGTCACAAACGGAACTCGCCCGACGCGCGGGAGTCAACGCGGCCCGCGTGTGCTACATCGAAGGCAACAAAGCGCGTCCCTCCGACCGGACGCTCGCGCGCCTCGCGCAAGCCCTGGACGTCAGCCTCGATCGCCTGCGCCGCCTGCGGTCACGGCTCCCGCCACTGAAGCGGTCGGCTCCGGCGCCTCCGCCGCCGGGGAGCATTGTGTACGCTCGACGTCGAGAACTCGAGCGACTGGCTGCCAGCGGCGAGAGCCTCCAGGCGATTGGTGATCGATTCGGCATGTCCAACGTTCGGGCCGCACAGATGTTGCGGAGCCTGGGACTGCACGCGACGTGGGTCGCCGCGAGACGTGAGATGAACGCCCGGCGTCGTGCCGAGGCCCGGCGCACGTGGATCGCAGGGCAGATCTCGCCCGATCTGCTCGACCGTATCGAGGCAAAGGCCGGTCCTGTCGAGGCCTACAGCCGGTCGGCGTGCCGGGTGAATGGGTTTCGCGTGCTGATCCACCGATGTACCCAACCACATATGTCACAGGGCGGGGCGGGCTACTGGAAGTGGACGCTGACTCGCGCGGCCGATCGGTACGTGCTCGCCGCACCAGACGGCCACGTCCTCATCCTGCCTCGCACTGCCGTCCGCCGCCTTCCCCGGGACGTCCATGTCAGGACCGACTGGCAGGCGCCCGGGCCTTCGCTCCGACGGGGCCCCAACATCCTCCGGTTCAAGGACCGCTGGGATTTGTTGTGTCACAGATGATGGCGCGCCGGCCGGGTGGAAGTCGCCGCCAGCGATCACGAGGATTCGGGCCGTTCATCGAGCCGTCGCGGCGGTACGCGGCTGTGGGTTCACGTGCACAAAGCGCCGCACCGAAGGAGGATATCCAGGCGTTGTGGCGGAGAGTCGTCTTCAACATTCTGATTTCGAATACCGACGATCACCTGCGGAATCACGGATTCGTCTACCAAAGCACCCGCGGCTGGCGTCTGTCGACCGCGTACGATCTCAACCCGGTTCCCGCGGATGTCAAACCCCGAATACTCACGACGGCGATCGACGAAAAAGACACAACGGCTTCTTTGGAGCTCGCGCTCGAGGTCGCTGCGTACTTTGAATTGAACGATGGCGACGCACGTCAGGTGGCGACCGAAGTGGCACGAAGTGTCAACCGGTGGCGACAGGTGGCTGCCCGTCACCACTTGACGAACAACGAGCTGGATCGGATGGCTTCGGCGTTTGACCATGAGGACCTCGCGAAGGCTCTGGACCTCTGACCATGACAGTCGTCAGTCCGAATCCGGTGAGGCCGAGCGGCGCAGGATTGGCGGAGGTGTCTTTGATGATGGTCTCGTTGATCATAATTGTCCCGAGGGGCGGTACGAACGTTATGAGGGCAGGTGGCGTCGATGGCGGGTCAGAGGCCGGCGGGCGGAAGGCCGCACCTCCGAATCAGCGATCGCGCGCGGCCATAATTGCCGGCATGAGCCCTGCGGGCAAGTATCACAGCTGAGACGTGCGATGGAGTTGCGCAGGTTCCTGAGAATTGCCGAAGGCGCGATCGCCTTTCGATGATCAGGCCAAGGTGGCCTGAGTCACACAATTCGCTCTCCGGTATTCTCGGTACGATTCGCGGCACGAGCAATCACCTCCTGGTCGTCGCTCCAGTACTTCCGAGCGTTCCGTATGTCGGTCCGTTGCGACGGCGGCACCGCGGCTGCTAGCCGAATCTCGTTGGCGATCATGAGCACCTTGCCGTCCTTGTCCTTCGTCTCGATGGCCGTGACCACGACGCGTTCGGCGACTTTGATGGAGTCGGCATTCACCTTTGCGTTGCCGCGGAAGACCCGCGTCTTCTCGTTCATGGTAAACAGCGACGTCTTGCCATCGATCGCCTTCACCTCGAGGTGATTCTGGTGGACGACTGACACCGTGCCCATGATCTTGTGCTCGTGACCTGGGTGGGCGAGGGCACGCGCCGCGGGCGCGAACAGCAACCCAACCAACAGGATCGGAAGGATCTTCAGTTTCGTCATCGTGTAACTCCAGGATGTCTGTGGCGCGGTGGCGCTGGTTTGGTCGTCGCGCCCGTTCCGCCTTCCAGGAATCGCCGCGCCTCTTCTTCGTCGCGCCATTCGTCGGGGCTCTTCGGATTCATCGTGCGCATTTCCGCCAGTTCGCCGTCGGTGAGCTTCGGCAGATGACGGACAAACTGCACCAGGTGCCAGCTTGCTTGCTCTCCTTCGGGGGTGCCGGTGCCCCAAGCGGGCATGCCAGTGAGCCGGACGCCGTTCTCGATGATGTAGAACAACTCGCCGTCGGAGAGCGCCTGCGTGGCGTCCTTCCGCATGTCGGGCGATCTCGGATACAAACCTCGGCCCATCTCCGTATCGCCGCTTCCGTCATTGGCATGGCAGCTGGCACAATGATCGGCGAAGTGCGCCATGCCGCTGCGGAGGTTCTGAGCCGTCAACTCGACCGGGTTCTTGCGCTCGCGCGCCGAGCGAGAAATAGCGAACGAGCGAACCCGCCGCGCCAGCACCGTTTCTATGCGGCCAGGCTCCGGTCGAGCGCTGACGCCGCCAACCACCAGCCAGGCTCCGACGATGATGGCGCAGCCACCAACAAGCGCCAGCGCGATGAGGAGGACCCGACTAAAGAACTTCACGCTCACTCACTTGAAATGCAGGCCCAGCTTCACGCCAAACTCATTGGTGAAGTTATAGGGCTCATAGTAGCCGAGCTGCTGGTGAGCGGTCACGTTATTGACCGTGAACGCCACAGTTCCATCATTCACCGACGAGGCGTTGACACTCCAGTGGATGTAGTAAGGCTCCACCGACCAGTGCGTGGTTGCCTGATATTTCGCGCTTGCGCGCAGCGCCCATCCTCCATGCTGAGAGAACGAGATATCGGTAAAGCTATCGATGGTGAAGGCGGGCGCTGTCGTCGTCGCTGGCACAGCGCCGCCGCCCAGGGCCGAGTCGCGAGTCTTCTGCCAACCATGGAGCAGGCGATCGTATTCCAGGCTGAAGCTCAGCACGCGATGCGGAGCAACGTCGGTGCGCGCCGTGGCGCCGAAAGGCAGATAGAGATAGTTGTCCGTGCGGAAGCCGGCAATGCCGGTCGTGCCGTTCGACAAATGACGGAAGCCCAGGCCGGCATAGGGCGACAACGCCCACGCGTCACCGATGAGATCCTTGCCAATCAGGGCGCGGCCTTCCAGGTACCAGTCCCGGTCGCCGGTCTCGGTGCACGGTGATGCATCACCCAAACCGAGTCTGTAGCCATTCGGCGACGCGCTATTGGGCGTAATCTGCCAGGGTAGACACCAGCCCGTGTAGGTGACGTTGCCCATCGTGCCCCGCACATTGACCTGGGCAACCCAGTGTTCGCGCCTGTCGAGCGACACGGTCCCCGTGTATTCGCCCCCGAACTTGGTGCCGTGAATCGAGATGCGCAGCGCACCAGGCTCGACGTAGGTGTAACGGCCCACGATCACGCTCAGCTCGTGCCCCGTCGGCGTCGCCAGCTGGTCATCAACGGGAGCTGGGCCATGCGAGGCCGGTCCCTGCTGAGTCTGTCGAGCCTGCTGAGCCGGCTGGACCTGCGACGCGTCGGACGATGGCGCCGCGGGAGTCTGCGCCCACAGCGTTGCTGAACACCACCACAAGGCTGCCGCAACAGCTCCGGCCGCGGGCTTACGAATCGTGCGCATCATGGTTCCCTCACTTGCCATTACGACCGGCCTCCCGGGGATGATGACTCGGAGGATAATCGTGTCATGGCGATGGCGGGAGTCGCCTCAGGCAGGCGGACATCACTATGACGCCTGACGCGAGCCGCTAGATTCAAGACGACGGAAGGGAGGAAGCGTCATGAGCAAGAGCGGGACTCAGAAAGCGAAGTCTCCCTCTCAGTTGATAGACGAGAGGATCAGGGAACTGGACGACTGGCGGGGCAAGATGCTCTCCCGGCTCCGCACATTGATCAAGCACGCCGACCCCGATGTGATCGAAGAGTGGAAGTGGAGAGGCGTTCCGGTGTGGTCTCACGACGGCATCATCTGCACGGGCGAGAAGTACAAGAACGTCGTGAAGATGACCTTCGCCAGGGGGGCTGCACTCGAGGACCCCGCAGGCCTCTTCAACTCCAGTCTTGATGGCAACACCAGACGCGCCATCGACGTCCACGAGGGCGAGAAGATTGACGAGAAGGCCTTGAAGGCGCTGGTTCGAGCGGCAGTGACACTGAACGCCTCGCGCGCGCATGGCTGATCGAGCCGAAGTGAGTGGCGCGCTGCCTCAGGGGGATGTCGCGCCAATCGCGGATTCACGGAATGCGTGCGACGCGAAAAATACGGAACAGTGGCGTCCGCCCGTTCGTCACTTCTGGAGAGCGGTTCTGAACCGCGAACCCGGTCCGATGGCCAGAACCAGATCGCCTGCGCCGGCCCACCCCCGGAGTCGCAACTGGGCCGGGACCGGGAACCATAGCCCCCACGAATCAGGGAGGGGACTGTGGACAAGCGAACGTGGTTGAAGGCTGCGGCCGGGCTGAGTTTCTCTATGGCGGCCTGTCAGCTGGTTATCTCGATCTGGCCAGCCGCTGCGGCGTACTTCCAGGCGCCCCCGTCGTTGCTGAACGACCGCGTGCGATTGTTCGTCGTGGGAGGATCAGCGGCGTTGATCCCCGTGCTCTTCGGTCTGTATGCGTTGTCCGGGGCCGGCGTCATCCGGCGCCTGCCGCTCATGCGGACGGCCTTGATTGGAATCGGAAGCCTGTTCCTCCTGCGCGGGTTGTTTATTGTCCTCACCTTTTTGAAAGCCCTGGGCGTTCTGCCAGGGGAAGTCCTGCTGGCGGGCGTGGCGTCCCACGTGGTCTTCCTCTCAGCCGGTCTCGCGTACCTGGGAGGAGCCGTCCTCAACTGGAACGCACTGAAGAGTCGCTGACAGCCTTCCGTACTCGATGGTGGTCCCGCCAGTCGTGGGCCGGCGGATGGCTGTCGTATTCGTGATACACGATATTCTCTGCGCATCGGCGCGAGCCTCGCCCTGGGGCGTATGATGTGAGCGTCATTCTTAAGAGGAGTCCCCCAGCAGCTTGGTGAATCTCCACCGCGGCCATCGACCGCGGAACGCACCGTTCAACCGGGCGCGAGAGCTGACGTTCACAACAGGAGCATCGGCGTGCGAATTCGCGGGTTCGTACTTATCCTTGCCGTTGCGCTAGTTCTCGGCCCGGTCGCAGCCGCGGCTCAGACGCCGACTTACACCTTCCAGACGCTCGCTGGTGTCCCGAATAGCCCCGTCATCGTTAGCGGCCAGGGAAGCGTTGCCCGGTTCAAAGTGCCCGCTGCCCTGGCGTCGCGCCAGGGCACGATCTACGTCGCGCAACAGGACTACGAGAATCCTAAGCAATCGACGCAGCAAGATTCCAGTGCGCTCGTGCGAGCAGTATCGGTGGGCGGCTTCGCAAGGGCTTTGCCGCAATCGGGATCGGACTACCCTGATCTCACGGCGCTGAGTTGGCGTGCCGCCGGAGTCGCGGTCGACGCCGTCGGGACCACGTACGTGACGCGCTCGTGCGGAATCGCCAAGAGCGACGACCTGGCCCGATGGCTGCCTGTTGCTGGGTCGCAGATCCGAATGTGGTGGAACTTACATGGCTGGGTGGGAGTCTACCCGAGCGAATGCGGTTTTGCAGACACGTCATATACCTCTGGCGCCAGTGCGCGTTTCAGCTCTCCGCATGGCATCGCAGTGGACTCGACGGGTACGTTGTACGTCGCCGATACGGGGAATTCGGTCGTTCGGAAGATCACGTCCAACGGGAAGGTGACGACACTGGCCGGCCTGGCTGGCAGCCAAGGGAGCGACGACGGCACCGGTAACTCGGCGCGGTTCACCGCGCCGTGGGGCATGGCGATCGACGCGACTGGGACGTTGTTCGTGACCGACCGGTCCGCGCACACCGTTCGCCGCATCACCGCGCACGGTCTCGTCAGCACGATTGCCGGGCTCGCGGGCAGCAGCGGCAGCGAAGATGGTGTGGGCAGCGCCGCGCGGTTCAACGAGCCAACAGGCATCGCTGTCGGGGCGGACGGCACCTTGTACGTCGCCGATACCGGCAACTCCACGATTCGGACAATTGCGACCGACGGCACGGTGAACACGATCGGCGGCCTGGCGGGCGCCACCGGATCCAACGATGGCGTCGGGACGGCGGCAAGGTTCTCCTCGCCGGAAGGCATCACGGTTGACGAGTTCGGCACGGTGTACATCGCCGACACCATGAACCACACCATTCGAGTTGGCCTGAGCGCGGCCGCTGAGACGCCTGTCATGACGACGCAGCCGCAATCGGCCGTGGTGGACGCGGGTCAGACGGCTCAGTTCATGTTGTCCGCGGCGGGCCGGCCGTCACCAGGTTACCGGTGGCAGGTCTCGAACAATGGGGGCGGCAAGTGGAGCGACATCAGCAATTCTGCCACTTATAGCGGGGCTTGGACGTCGACGTTGGCGGTCACGACGGGAACGTCAGGGCTCTTGACGCGATTCCGCTGCGTGATCGACAACGTCGCCGGGTCGAGCACGAGCGACACCGTCAGCCTCACCGTCCCCGGCGTCACGGCGACGCCATCCGTGCTGCATTTCAATGGTGTCCTCGAATGGGACGGGACGGCGATCTCGACGGTCACGGCGTACACGGGTCCTCAGGACGTGTGGGTCTCGTTCGTGGGCGCCGGCGCCGCGTGGACAGCGACAACGACGACGCCGTGGCTGATCATTACCGGTGGCTCCGGCACCGGTCCAGGACGGTTCACGGTCAGCATGAACCCAAGTTCCGCCGTCTTCCAGATGGGCTGGCCTCCCAAAAACCCGACTCCCGGGACAATCAGGATAACGACTCCGACGCTGAGCTCATTGGCGACGGTTTCTGTGACTTTTGCCATCGACGAGGGCCTACTTATGCCGTCGTCGTTGCGTCTGACGACGCTGGGATGGTTCGATACACCGATTGAGGGTGCGACCAATCTTCACGGCTCATTCGGCGTGACTGGATGGGCGCTGGATACGATCGGCATCGATCGCGTGGAGCTCTGGCGCGATCTGGTGGACGGGGAAACGACGATCCCGTATGACGGACCGGGCCATCCGGGATACGGCAAGGTGTACATCGGGAACGCCGTCTTCGTCGACGGTTCGCGACCGGATGTCGAGGAGCAATTCGGCACGTATCCGTTTGCGCGACGCGCGGGGTGGGGCTACCTGCTGCTCTCGCACGGCCTGTGGAACCAGGGCAACGGGACCTATAAGCTCCATGCGTTCGCCTTCAGCACCGATGGCCGTGCCACGGCGCTCGGCACGAAGACGATCACGGTGGACAATGCGCACGCGACGCAACCGTTTGGCGCGATCGACACGCCTGGTCAGGGAGAAACGGTGTCGGGCAGTTTCTACAATTACGGGTGGGCCTTGACGCCCGTCGCCTCGCCGACCTGCAGTGTGCGCGGAGGCACGGTGCTGATGTCGATCGATTCGGGTCCGCTACAGACGGTGATGTACGGAGACCTGCGGACGGATGTGGCGGCAGCCTTTCCCGGGTTGGCAGACACCAACAACGCCAGCGGCGCGGTGCTGATGGACACGACGACCCTGACGAACGGGATGCACCAGATAGGCTGGCTCGTCACCGACAGCTGCGGCCGTCAGGATGGCATCGGCAGCCGATTCTTCAACGTGCTCAATAACGGGGCCGTTCCTGCGGGTGCTGCGCGGGAGGTCGGCGGGGCCACCGGGCGTCCTTCGATGTCGGCCGGTGCTTCTGCCCCCGGTCAGATCACGCGGCAAACCGTGACTCGCCGTTTCGATAATCAGGTCCCCGGAACTGCGGGTCGCCAGCGAGCGTCCGCGATTGCTGCGTGGCAGACAGGGCCCTGGGCGGGCATGATGACCGCCCGCATCGGATTCGGTCCGAGGGCGACGCTCGGGCCACTCGTACCCGGAGACGACGGCGTGCGGCACGTGCAAATCGGACAGTTGTCACGCCTCGAGCTGCACATCGGGCCCGGCATCGAGGCCGGCTATCTGGAGGCCAACGGCACGCGGCGCGATCTGCCGGCGGGCTCACGCTTCGATCCGACGACAGGCGTCTTCACGTGGATGCCCGCGCCAGGGTACTTCGGCACCTACCACGTGGTGTTTCTGCGCGGCGGAGAAGAGATCCGGGTTGCGGTCGCCATTACGGGAGGCGAGCCGCGACAGTGACCGTGCCGTTGACGCGCGCGAGAATGACCGGATTGACTTCCTTCTCACCCCAATGAAAGAGTACGTCTGCGTCCCTTACCGAACCTGAAATCGAACGCGAGCTGCAGCCGAACCGGCGGGAGACTGGCGATCGACATCCTCGCTCCCTCGAAGATGCGTGCGATCGGCTGGCCTCAACGTGGCGACGCCGGTGGCCCGAAGCTTCTCGAAATTGATCGGCCAGAACCCGATCGTGGTCACGTGCGAGTGAACGTGAAGAGTTCAGCCGTGAACCCGGCGGATCTGAAAGTTGCCGCCGGTGGTTTTGTGGGAGGGATCCTGCATGCCTCGGTGTCGCCGCTCGTCGTCGGCTACGATTTCTCCGGCGTGATCGACAAGTGCGGTGACGCGGTCGACGACCTTCGCCCTGGCGACTCCGTGTTCGGCTTCCTGCCTTACGGTCGAGTAAACCGCCAGGGTGCCTTTGCCGAGAGTGTCACCGTCGACGTGAGACAAATCGCTCGCAAACCTGATCAGATCACGCACGAGATTGCCGCTGCCGCCGCAACGGCTGGCGTCACAGCGCTTCAGAGCTTGCACGACATTGGGGGTCTTCGCTCCGGCGGCCGAGTCATGATTATCGGGGCCTCCGGTGGTGTCGGAAGCGTGGCGATCGGCGTCGCCAAGCGGCTCGGCGCTTCAGTGGCGGCCGTGTGCAGCACCCACGCCGTCGAGTTTGTACGCAGCCTCGGGGCCGACAGCGTGATCGATCGGCGCCATGAGGATCCACTGAAGGGGCGTGGGCCCTTCGACGTGGTGTTCGATGCCGCCGCGGCGTACAGCTACGCGGCCTGTCGCCATCTCCTCGCCGCCAACGGCGCCTACGTGAGTACCCTCCCCAACGCTGGCCTCGTCATCGGCAAACTTCTCACGCTGTTGTCGTCGCAGCGCTGCGCGACGATTACCGTGAAATCAACTCGTCTGGACCTCGAACTGCTCGCCTCATTTGTGCGAGAAGGCCTGCAGGTCCCGATCGACGCATCGTTTCCCGTCCATGCGCTTGCTCTCGCGTTCGCCAGACTCCAAAAGGGAGACATGCGAGGTCGAGTGTCCATTCAGGTTGAGGGCGGTTTCGGCGGCTAAGGGCCGTTCGGTCGGGGCGGTCCACTCCTACTGGCGTGCGTGCAGTTTCTTCCACGCCTCGAGGTACCGGCTCGCGCGTGCGACGGCCGGGTTCCACTGCGGTTCGACGGAACTGTTGGCGATCATCAGCAGCCCCGAGGCGATCGTCCTCACCGTCATCGCCATGTTGTCGTAGTCGATCTTGTCCCAGGTGTCGGTGACACCGTGGTAGTCGGGATACTGGAAGGTGCCGCAGATCGTGTGGGCGGGCACGCCAAGCGTGCCGGCGCCGCGTCCCTGCAGCGGATTCGATGAGAGGAACGCCAGGTGCGCCCTGAGCGAGCCGGCCGAGATCAAGGCGATTGCGCGCTGTTCGGCTCGGGTTGGTTTGAACGACCACGTGCCTGCGGCAGCGGCGGCTGCCACGGTCACCGTGACGACTGTGGCACAGAACACCAGGCGGACGGACCACGAGGAGCGAGTATGCTGATTCACAGCGCATCCATTACACCGTCTCGACGGTGCTGCGGCGCAGATGAGCGCGATTGGCATGGCCTTCGATCCGGGGGGAAGGGCTCCTTCTTCGAAATCCTGACGGCAACGGAAGTTCGAGTCGCCGGAAGTTCGTTGACACTCCATCGGTGACGATGCCATCGTTGTCGAACTGATGACATCCACACTGTCTTCGGACGACGGCCCGGCTTCACCAGGCGGCAGGGCAAGTGATTTATATCATCGCATGATATGATATGAAAGACCGAGCGGGCGAACATGGCCTGGAGTTCTTGCTGGGCTTCGATGGTCGAGTGCACCACCTCGAACGAGGGTACTGGATCAGGTTCGAGATTAGACGCGTCGAACTGAGCGCGAAGCGACCGCATGGCCTGAATTACTCGTTCACATTGCACGGTCCAGACGGCGCCAGGTTGATTGGCTTCGACAACGCTCACCGCCCGCCGGATCGGACGTCGAGTATCAGGAGGCGGCAGACGGCGAGCGACCATTGGCACCGCACAGAAGAGGATTCGGGGCGGCCATATCGATTTCGGGATGCCGAGACGTTGCTCGACGATTTCTTCGACGAAGTTGAGCGGGTTTTGCTCGAGCGCGGAGTCGGAACGACCGTCTTGAGTGAGGAAGACACGCGGAGGTCCAAATGAGGCACACGAAGGTTCAGAGCCTGCGATCGTTGCGCGACGAGATGAAGGCCGTGGCGCGGGGCGAGCGGCCAGCGCCCTTGGATGCCGGCGCACCAAGCTTTACCTCGGTCGAGGCCGTCGTCAGGCTGTTGACGCCCGGCAATCGTCGTCTGCTGACCGCGATCCGGGATCGGAAGCCTCAATCGGTGGCGGAACTCGTACAGCTGACCGGACGAGCGCAACCGAACCTCACCCGCACTCTGGCGAAGTTCGAGGCGGCGGGCTTCGTCAGGATGACGACAAACGGCCGCCGGAAGGTGCCGATTGTGGCCGTCAAGCGGATCATCGTCGAGATCGACCCGTACTCGGAGCGGGATCGTCTGCGGCTCACCTCGGGCTGAATCGCACCGAACCGGGCATGTCACATCGCGATGGCGTCGCCTCGGTCGATCCCGTCGTCGCGCTGCGCCAGGAATAGGGCCGCGGCCCCCGCCGCGAGCTCGTGCTACACTTCGCGCCTTCGCGGCCGCAATGTCTTAGACCGCGCGTGCCCGTGCCGACCGAGGATGCGCCATGAACGAAGAAGAAACTGAGATGGCTGTCAGCGATCTCGCCGCAGCCCCGCCGCCGCCGCTTTCGCCTCCGCCGCCGCTTTCACGATCAGCTGTGTGGATCCTCGTTCTCATTCCCGTTGCGTTCATTCCCATGTTCCGCGCGACGTTTCCGCACTTTGGCCTTTGGCCTGCGGCAATCGTCGCCATTCTCAGTCTCCGGTTACTGACCGCCTCGTTGTCCGCCGCCGACCGGGCGGTGGCGCGGGCCGGGCTGGGAGTCGCGATCGCGGTCGCCGCATTGACGGCTGTCACACTCCTTGCGGGCGATCTGCCCGGAAGCGTTCCATCCCTGGTGATGGAGCAGGGCGGCAAGACCTCAGATTGGTGGATCAAGGGCGCGACGTTTCTCGTGCTGATCTGCTCGATCTCGCTACACGAATGCGCTCATGCCGCCAGCGCCTGGTACTCGGGCGATTCGACCGCGAAGGATGCCGGACGGCTGACGCTCAACCCGATCCGCCACGTGGAACTGTTCGGCACGATTATTCTCCCGGCCATCCTCACGTTCCTCCCGGGAGGGTTCGTGTTCGGCTGGGCCAAGCCGGTGCCGGTTTCGCCGTTTCGTTTTCGGAACATCCGGCGCGGCCGCGTAGCCACTTCCGTCGCCGGCGTGGCCGCAAACCTGACGCTGGCGCTCTTCTTCGCCTCTGCGCTGGGAGCCATCGGCATCATCCTGCATTCCTCGCACCCGGACATGACGAGTCAGGGCTTCATGAATCCGTGGCGCCAGGTGGAATTCGCGGGATTGCCCGCCGCGAGCGCGTGGGTCCTGCTGGTGGAGACACTCAAGGCCGGCGTGTCCCTGAACATGATCCTCTTCAGCCTGAACATCCTTCCCGTTCCGCCTCTGGACGGCTTCGGCCTGCTCGAAGGCATCGCGCCGCGCGCGGTCCAACCGTTGCTCGCCCGGGCGCGTGGATTGGGGATGTTCGTGTTCCTGGCCCTCATCTTCACGAAGGCGCTGGACTATCTGCTTCTTCCTGGCGCGATGATCGCCCTGTTCCTGAACTACATCGCAGGCGCCTTCGCCAAACTCGGGTAGCATCCCGCGCGCAAGAAGCGGGGCCACCCCGTGAGGTGGCACTGTTTGTCCAGGCTCCTGTCCAGACCCGCCGCAATCGGCGCGTCAAGCGGAGGCATCCAGGTTCAGCGCGGATCGCGGCTCGCTGATTCCGCGTCCTAATCAAAGGTGTGATCGAAGACGCCGGAACCTGTTCAGGCGTGGAGACTCTGTACTGGATAGCGTTCGATCAATCTGACGGCGAGGGGTGTCCGGTACCAGAAAGGAAGTTCACATGTCCACGTCAATTGTCCGGCTTCGACGCCGTGAGGAAGTGGCCGAGCGCACGATGGCGTTCCATTTCGACAAGCCGTCCGGTTTCCAGTTCAAGGAAGGGCAGTCGGTCGATCTGACGCTCGTTGACCCTCCCGAAACCGACGCCGAGGGGAACATCCGCACGTTCTCCATCGCGAGCGCGTCACTGGATGAGCAATTGATGGTCGCGACGCGGATGCGCGACACCGCGTTCAAGCGGGTGCTCGCCGCCATGCCCATTGGATCGGCCCTGCAGGTTGATGGTCCGATGGGATCGTTCACACTCCATCGGAATATCGCGAAGCCCGCTGTGCTGCTCGCGGGCGGCATCGGCATCACCCCGTTCTTGAGCATGATCCGACAGGCGGCCGGTGACATGCGTTCCCAGCAACTCTACCTGTTCTATTCCAATACGCGGCCGGAGGATGCGCCCTTTCTCGACGAACTTCAGACGCTGGTCGCTGCCAATCCCGCGCTGCACTTCATCCCCACGATGACCGAGATGGCCAGGTCCTTTCGGCCGTGGCACGGCGCGACGGGCTTTATCGACAAGAAGATGGTGCTCGGACAACTCCCGGACATCCAGGGACCGATCTATTACGTCGCGGGCCCGCCGGCCATGGTGGTGGCGATGAAGGGGATGCTCTCCGGCGCCGCGGTCGACGAGGACGACATTCGAACCGAGGAGTTCGCAGGTTACTGAGACCCGCGATATCGAGAATTCAACCGAACTAGCTGTTCCTTTTTGGACAGTTTCCGCCAGCCTCTCTCCGGTAACGTACGTGGCCATGCCCGAACGCGCAGAGCTCAAGCGGCTGATCCTGCAAATCGAGCGCGATTTAGCGGCCCGAACTCACCTCACAGCGCTGTTGACCAGTGCCGACGCCACCATCGCCGATCGCCGGCGGGATGTGCGAAACCTCAAGGCTCGTATGGCGCGTCGATCGCCCGAGCCAGAACGAGCCAAATGACACAGCCTAAGAAAGCCAAGCCACCTTTCTCCCCTTCGCTGCCGAAAGCGCTCACCGGAATCCAGGGTTTGGACGAAATAACCGGGGGAGGGTTGCCAAGCGGGCGGCCCACGCTTGTCAGTGGAGGCGCTGGTTCAGGGAAGACGCTGTTCGGCGTGGAGTTCCTGGTTCGGGGCGCCACGCAATACAACGAACCCGGCGTGTTCATGTCGTTCGAAGAGACGATTCCCGACTTGACCAAGAACGCCGCTTCGCTGGGTTTCGATTTGGACCGGCTCGTGGCAGACAAGAAGCTGTTCCTGGACCACGTGCGCATTTCGCGAAGCGAGATTGAGGAAACCGGGGAATATGACCTCGACGGCCTCTTCATTCGCATTGCAGACGCGGTGCATCGTGTCGGTGCGAAGCGCGTCGTTCTGGACACCATTGAAGCGCTCTTCGCCGAGTTGCCCAACCCGGGTATCCTGCGAGCCGAAATCCGCCGCCTGTTCGGCTGGCTCAAGGAAAAGGGCCTGACCACGGTCATTACCGCCGAGCGGGACCGGCCCGACAAGCTGACCCGGCACGGCATTGAAGAGTTCGTCTCAGACTGCGTGATTGTCCTGGACCATCGCATTCGGGAGGAGATCTCGACCCGACGCCTGCGCATTGTCAAATACCGGGGATCGACCCACGGCACAAACGAGTATCCGTTCCTCATTGATGACCACGGGATTTCGGTCCTGCCGATCTCCTCGTTGGGTCTGGACCACGCGGCGCCCGCTGAACGCATCTCGACTGGCATTGACCGGCTCGACGGCATGATGGGCGGGAAGGGCTTTTATCGGGGCAGCAGCATTCTGATGTCCGGCACCGCCGGCACCGGTAAAACCAGCGTGGCCGCACATTTCGTCGACGCGGCCTGCCGCCGCGGCGAGCGCTGCCTGTATTTTGCGTTCGAGGAGTCGCCCAAGCAGGTCATTCGCAACATGCGTTCGATCGGCATCGACCTCGATCCCTGGGTTCGCAAAGGGCTCCTGCAATTCCACGCGGCACGTCCCACCTACGGGGGCATCGAAGAAGTCCTTCTCGTGACCCACAAACACATCTCCAGCTTCAAGCCCAGCGTGGTCGTGGTGGACCCGATTACCAATCTGCTCATGGTCAGCACCCTCAACGAAGTCCGCTCCATGCTCACGCGGCTGATTGATTTCTTGAAGACCCAGGAAATCACCGCAATCTTTGCCAGCCTGACAGCGGCAGGCGGCTCCCTGGAAGCCAGCGAAGCGGACGTTTCCTCGCTGATGGACACGTGGCTTCTGCTGAAGGCCATTGAGGTCGGGGGCGAACGGAACCGCGCGCTCTACGTGCTGAAATCGCGGGGCATGGAGCATTCCAATCAGATTCGTGAATTCGTGCTCACCAACGAAGGCCTCCGCATGCTCGACGTCTACCTCGGACCGGAAGGGGTGCTGACCGGGTCTGCCCGGGTGTCACAGGAGGGGCGCGAGAAAGCTGCGGGGACGATCCGTCGACAAC
>Ga0334722_10000904_pt1 | contig 40564 bp, 72 predicted proteins | sample C3_bottom_MG_FD_207210 | JGI IMG/M metagenome (GOLD analysis project Ga0334722, IMG submission 207210) | Sediment microbial communities from Yellowstone Lake, YNP, Wyoming, USA - C3_bottom | ecosystem: Environmental > Aquatic > Freshwater > Lake > Sediment | place: USA: Wyoming | collected...
CGGCAGCCCGGCAGCCCGGCGCCCGGCACACTCTCTGGCACCTGGGTTGGCGACTCGAAGACCGCGACCGACGCGAGCCCGGCACACGGCACACGGCACACGGCACACACGGCACAGAGTGTGCCCAGGAACCACGGTTTTCCTAGAAACCCCTCGGCCTTCCTAGAAACCCGAGTGAACCGTTGGAAAGCACACGCGCCGATCGCGGAGCGTTCTCGCAGGCCGCGCGTTGCTCCGACGGCATTCCGCACGGGTGCCGACATGAATCGAACCGCGCTTCCTCGAAACGCGACAGAATTAGAACTGAACTACGGATGACGAACGACGCGATGAAAGCGTCCGCCCATCACTGCACGTCCTCCAGCTCCCACGTGGCGTAGAAGTACGAGGCCGTATCGCCGACGTTCGTGGCACAGATCGCCACGCGCGCGCCGACACCGAAGTTGCCGTGCACGACAAGAATGCTCCGGTCGTCACGCGACAGCGCCTCGGCCTCTAGGGCAGCGATGACGTCGCTGACCGCGGTGCCGTCGATCGTGACCTCGTCAACGCGCCAGACGCCGGCCGCAGATCCGCCGAGGTGCTCGATGCCACCTGGGCCGACCACGCGCAGACGCTGATCGGGACCGACGCGGAGGCCGCTGAAAACCATCGGCGCGGCGGTTTGAAGCGCTGCCTCGACGCGCACCGACTCGCCGGGCGCAGACGGCGGCGCTGGGCGGACGTCGCCGCGGAGTTGCCAGCCACCGGCCGGATCGGTCGTCATGGGAAGCAGCTTCACGCTTGCTCCGTCCCCTCCGCCGATCCTGCGGTCATGCCAGTCACTGCCCTGCTTCCACGATCGCGGCGGGTAGTTGGACTCTCGCTCTGTTCCAACCTCGGAGCACTCGTCGCCTGCTTTCACACCACACGCCGGGCAGTGGTTCCGCATCGCGCGTGCCTTCAGGTCGCTCACCTCTCCACCATCCTTCGCATCACCGCACTCATCTTCTTCGGAGTCGCCGCGGCGCCGGTCTCGCCGGCCTCGGGCAACGTCAGCCCAGCCTTGCTAGATCGCTCCTTCGGCAGCTTCTTCACGAGAGACCCTGCTCTTTCTTCATAGAAGGTAACTTCGCGAGCGCATCGAACACCTCCGCGTGAATCTTGCCGATCTCTCCTAAGGTCTTTGCGAATTCTGCGGTTACCGTCATGGCATTCCTGAAGCTCTGCGCGAATTCCGTGCACACCGCATCGACACGATCGGCACAATAAAGCGGCAGACGTTTGGCGAGATCGGCAGCGACGTCTGGTTCGACAAACGTCATGCAGGGTTCGCCGATCGCTGCGTGGCAGCTCGGGCAAGGAAGGGTACGTGGCGTCATCGCGCTCGCCAATCCGAGGCTTTGCCGTTAGTCAGCGTGATCGAGCCTCGGTCGTCATACTCGATACGGACTTGATTCATCTGCCAGCCCCGCGCCAATTGCAGGTCGCGAGCACGGCATCTCCGGGCCCTTGACCGGACACCTCGACGACCACGTGCAGGTCCGGCGGCGCCGCGCCGTAGTCGTCACGTACGACGGTTCCTTCGAGGCGAGCCGTGAAGCGCGCGCCGCGTTCGTTCAGCCCGATGTAGATCACGTCGACCTCGATCGCCTTTCCGGCTTCGCACTCTTCGATTTTGACGAAGGTGTCGATCGCACTCGTCGAGAACATGTCCCCAGGGATGGGACCTGGCTTGGCGAACTGGGTCCGTCCGTTGACGCGCAGGTCTGCCACGAGCCAATCCGCCGGTCCACCGCAGGTGTCGCCGTCGGCGATCTCGAGCCGGTGCACCTGGAAAGGCGCGCTTTGGACACGCGCGGTGATCGTCGTTTTTGTCGTCGGTGGAATCGGAGCCTTGGACGCGATTGGTACGACGGTGGATCGCTGCGGCGGCGGCGAGCCGGTGGCGGCGGCGAAGAAGGGGACGCCCTCAGGGTTCGGGCCGACGTACGTCACGACGATCGTGAACTCGCTCCCGTGCTCGACCGGATCGAAGCCCTGCATCGAGAAACGCGTCCTGGCTTTCTGGTTTGCCGCGACGCCTTTTCCTCCGAACAGGGCTCCCGACAAGTTTTTCAGCGTAAGTTGCGACCGACCGTCGACTTCGATGTCGTTCACGATCCAGTCTGCCGCTCCCTTTTCTGTAGCGGCGCCTGAGATCAAGATCCGCTCGATGTCGATCGCTTCTTTGGCTCGGGCCGTGACCCGCGTCGGCTGGTGCGGCGGTACTCGAGGAGAGAACTGGAGCGGAAGGACGATCTGGGGCAGGTCAAGCTGGTTGGCGGTCTTCTTGGTCATGGTGTCTCCGCTGCGTCCACACGAGCGGCACACCGGTCGCAATGTCGTCGTTTGCAACTCGTCGACGGCCTGATCGATTCGCTTGAGAACCGTCTCGAATGAGGCATCGGCAATGTTGCTCTTGGTTGCGATCAAGTTGCCCTCGGCGGCCTTCCGATCTTCAGCGGCGGCATTCGACTCTTCAGGCATACAGAGGAATTCCTCCAGCCGTCGATGGTCCTGATCCCTCAACTTCGATGCATCGATCACGACAACGTAGATCATGTCTTCCTCTTCGGCGCGGTCGCGCGACATTCGTGGTGCGTCAGAAACCACTCAACCTGCTCCGTGGCGCTATCCTCGTCGACGACAAGCGGCAGGTACGCCTGGCAGTCTTCGAGCGCGCACTGGACGACACCGAGACAGCGATCGACGGGCGCGTTCAGCACCATCGCGCGGATCTTTCGTCCGTTGCGGCTCGCCGTTAACATTAACGGTCGTCCTCATCGGCGTTTTTCGCCCGTAGAGCCGCATCGGATAGAACACGGCGAATTTTGTTTGCTTCGGCCTTCACGTCGACGCCTTGCAACACGGCATCATCGAGGATCTCGCGGTCCGAGATTGTTTCGATATGCTCGGCGAGCGCGTCCATGAGAGCGTTGAACCTGCCGATGTCGTCCATGGTTTCCTTCCGTCGGCCATCCGAAGTCACTTGGCACTCCCCGCTGCGCCAGCGCGCACGGCAAAGATGACCGCAGCGATCGCCGCTGTGCCGAGTGCCGGGCGACGCTCGTCATAGCAACCGCACGAGTAGCATCGTCTCGCTGTCATCACGACGCGATCTCTTCTTGGGACTCGTCAGGCACGGCCACGCGCGCTGGCCCGATCTGCCTTCCCACAACAGCCTCGAAGCCTGCGACGTAGTGCAGGAACGCGTGGATGTCTTCGCGCCAGTCGACGAGTGCCGCGGTCTGATCGGCAGAATCCAGCTTCTCTTCGATCTCGTGAAGGCGCTCGTGCAGCTTGATCGCCGGGATCACGAGTGCGTCGCACACCGCCATCGCGTATAGCGGATTGTGACCACACTCCCATGCTTGGTGGCTTGTGTCGCAGCAGATCCGGCAGCACTGCCCATCGGGTGCGAGCTGCTCCTTGGCTGCGGTGAGAGCTTCCATTACGGCGTCGTACTGCGCGGCCGTGAACCTCATGTCGTTCTCTTCGGACCGACTACCTCAACCGTGACCCACTTTCCCGACGGGAAGCGCTCCTGGATCTCTACCGTAGTGGAGCTTGCCCTGGTGAAGTAGGCAGCGTCCGTCCGCGCATCCTTGAGCGTTTCGGCGTGCGCGCCGACTGTGCGCGAACTCGGATGGTAGACGCGAAAGGAGCCGACTGGTTTGGCCCTGCTGAAGCGCACGCCGCTACTGTAACGCATGCCTGGATGGTAACAAAATGCTTGCGCTAGCGCCCTTTTTGTTACCTGGATGCGGATCCCTCGTCGGAGGTTCAGGCGATCACCTTTCCGCAGTGCGGGCACGTCGGCTTGGGCAGCGCGAGGCCCTGGAGTACGTCGTGGAGCGACACCTCCAGGAGCTTCGCGATCCGGAACGCGATCGTCGTGCTCACCTCGGTGCGTCCCTTGGTCATCTCGACGCGCTGGCTGTGCGAGATCGGCAGTGCGCGCTCGACGGTGAGCCAGTTGCCGAACCGAGAGCGCAGCGCGCGCAGCGTGTCGAGGACGTTCTGCTGCTCGACGCGGGACAGGTCGCGGTACGCCACGGCTACGCGTCCTCTGTCGTTGTCGACGCGACAACCGCAGCGCGCCGGATCTTGGTCAGGTGCTTGGTCTCAGCTCGCGACCGCTCGAAGTAGCGGCTCCAGTGGAGATCCTGGTCCTCGCAGAATTGGCGGTAGAGCGCACGCAGGCGCTCGGAGGAAGTCTTCCCGTCATCGTTCGTCATAGCTACTCGACCTCGTCTTCCGCGGTGATCTTCTCGCCGAGACGCGCGAGTTCGACGCCGCGAGGCTGTGTGCTTCCGAGGTCAGGCAGCTTGGCGATCAGCTCCTTCGCCCAGTAGCGCGGATCGACCTGGAACTCCTGCACCGCCATGATCAGTTGCGCGACGTTGTGGCAGATGAGGCGCAACATCAGCTCCGCGAACTGCGCCGGTTTTGCGCGCGACCGCAGCGTGTAGCCGAAGCGCTCTTTGACAGCGTGCATACCGCTCTCGGCCAAGCTGCGTCGCCCGTAACGCTCCCAGTACAGATCCTCGTCGAGCTTGAATCGCTCGTACAGACGACCGACCGTCTCGGGGTGCGTCTTTCCAGTGACGCCCTCCCTCCAGTCGTAGAACGGCGTCGCGCCAATTTCCTCGACGGCGCGGATGTTGTACCAGGAGTTGTACGCGGCGTCCCCAAGCCACTCCTTCACGCGCCCCCCGCCAGCAACAAGGCGCCGAAGCAGCTCGGGCATGATCCTCGACTCGCCGACGTGCTGATTCGTGACCTGCGCGACCGGAGCGCACAGCGTCCGCACGCCGAAGACGATCTTGGCTTCCGCCCAACCGTGCTTCGTCGGCTTCCGCTTCTCGGCATCGCTGCCGTGCTTCTGCTTGTGGTGGTGATCGTACACGCCAGTTCCCCAACCGCTGCCGTCGACCGCCCAGGTGTCCTCGAGACCGATCAGCGGCAGCGCCGATCCCGCGAGCAGCCGATGCAGGAGCGCCATGTGCTCGGGTCTGGCGAACACGTGGAGCAGCGTGTTGTAGTGCGGCACCTTGGTCAGCGTGATGAGACCAGCCTTCCAGTAGATGTCCGCTTGTGCGATGGCCTCCCCAGCGGTGAAGTTGTAGAAGGCGCGGATCAGGGCGACGATCAGCACGTCACGGAGCGGGGTCTCCGGTGGCCGGCCGTTGTCGCCAGGCTGCCAGCCGCGCAGCCCGAGGCCGTCGACGAGCATCTCGAAGTAGTGCGGCGCGTAGTACGGGATCAGCGTCCGGCAGGCGTTGATAGTCTTCGAGCTGCAATGCCGCCGGTACTTCTTCTTCGGCACCTCCGGCTCGTCGAGCTTGTCAGTCATGAGAAGCTCGCTTCCGTCCGCCAGCTTCACGACGTGAATCACCGCGAAGATGTGCTTGCAGCGATGCGGCCGGCCATGACCGCCGAGCTTGGACCAGTCGAGGCAGGAGCACCGTTCGTCGCCGGTTCGCACGTCGACCACGTAGGTGCTGCCGTTGCCCGCTGCGCTCGGCACGAGGTACTTCGTGCCGACGAGAGGCTTGATGGAATCCTTCTTTGCTCGCGCGAGAGCAAGGCCCCGCTGCGAACGGATGTCCGAGGAGATCTCGTCGTTCATGATGACCAATGTATAGCCATTGGCTACGACATCGAAGCCGATTGACTCCGTGCGCCAATGGATATACAAGGGCTATCAAGGACATGGCGAAGACCAAGGCGAAGCCGGTGCGCATCAAAGACAAGGGGATCCTGATCCGCGTCACGGAGACGCAGAAGGCAGCGCTTGCCGAGGCTGCAAAGAAGGAGGGCCTCGGGCTCAGCTCGTGGATGTTGTCGGTGGCGATGCGCGAGATCCAGAGGACCGCGCGCGCTGCTGGGAAGTGATCAGTTCACGTCCAACTCTCCTTTCGGTACGGTCAACGCGAACATCGGTCCGTGCTCGTTCGCGCCGTGGAACGCGACGACGCCCTTCTCGATGAGACGCGTAATCTCCTGACGGAGCGTCGCCTCGTTGAGCTTCCGGCCCCTGGCGCGGAGGACACTCTCGACCCGCCGTGCGAGCAGCCGCTGATCCATCGGGAGGCCGTCTTTCGTGAGCACGTTGACGACGATTGCGGGGATCGATTCGACGCGCGGGACGGGCTCGACGCCCGGAAGCGTCCAGAGCGCCGTGGAGCGCGCGCCGTGCTGCGCCACGCGCCCCTGCTGTTCGAGCAGCTTCAGTGTCTTGAAGGCGTTCGGTCCGTGCTGGCGGGTGCGCTTGGCGATTTCACAGAGCCGCAGCCCCTGTCGATTCTCGTCGAGGATCTTGAGGATCAGATCCGTGTAGCGGGGACCCGGTTTCTTCTTTCCCGGCTCGCGTAGGCCGAGATGCTGGAGGCGCTTTCGGAAGTTCGAGCGATCCATGCCCGCCAACTCGGCTGCGTCCGTCACGCAGCCGCCCGCTTGTTCCATGAAGCACGCGAGGCGCGCGCGCTCGACATCTTCCGCCGCGCGCCGCTTCGCCTCCACCGTCGACAGATTCGTCACGGTCGCTGGTGGCGACGTGCTCGGTGGCGACGTATTCGGTGGCGATGTATTCGGTGGCTCGCTCGGCGACGGCGTGCTCGGCGGCGGTGCCGCAGTGCTTGTGGCTGCTTCGTCTCCTACCACCCCTGCAAGGCGTTGCTCGATCTCGACGTAGATCACTTCGCATTGCTCGTCGGTGAGCTTTGCGACTGCCGCTCGTGCTGCTGCGAGCAGCTCTGCTTTCAGGAGAGCAAACTGGCGAGCCTTATCGCGCGGGGTGATCGACACCCGTTCGATCTCTCACGAAGAAGCATCACGAGAGCCCGCGAAAGATCGAGTGGTTCGTTACCGTAGACAGTAACGAAACGGTACAGATCGGCGCTGTTTCGTGACTCTACGTGGTTCAGCGTAACGAAAGGCGCGGAATGGACCGCGTTTCGTTACTTGACGCGTCGTCGAGTAACGAAACAAGGCGAACGCGTCTCCTTTGGTTACTTCTTCTTCTTTCGCGACTCCGTGCGGTGACGCGACAGATCCGACGTCAGGGGCCGGACCTTGAATCCCTTCCCACGAATTCCAGCGTCGTGGAGTCTCTCGGACATCTCCGTCGGTCCGACGTCCCATTCGAGCATCTTCAGCAAGACTTCGTTCTTGGCGACCGACGGTGGCCGACCAATCTCCGATGCCCGAAGTTTCTCTAGACGCTGCTCGTGATACTGCAAGTTCATGCGGATCACATCAGCCGCGTCGAGGAGAACCGCCGCCTGTTGTCGAAGCTGGTCACGTGCGGTGACCTCGACGAGCTGATCCAAACGCCCCTCAGCGACACGCAGATACCGCTTGTTCTCTGCGCCCCAGCGCTTGAGCCTCGAAATGAGCGCGCTGCGCGCGTAGTGCGACAGCTTCACCTGGAGGCTTGGCGGCTTGAACATGCTCAAGCCGTCCAGAACATCTGCGTGTCGATGCGCAGCGTGCCCTTCGTGCTCGATCGCGGTCGCGAAGTTCTTGACGCCGTCGCGGAACTCCTCGTCGTCGAGATCCCAGATCATCGCGATCCAGGTGGTCAGCGCCTTCCAGTCGTCTCTCCCGAAGTCAGGACTCTTCTTCCGCGGCACGTATCGCGATCGTCGAGCGACTAGATCGCGGGGGCAAAAAAGAACCTCGTCGCTGCACGCCTACGTAACTGCTTCGTGAAGCGCCCCACCAGCTCGCGACACGTGTAGAACTCGCGCTTCCCAGAAAGTCGACAAGAGTAGAACACGGCCACGCGAGACCCACGGAACGGCCCGATCGGCTTCCCAATAACCCGGATAGTTCCCCAGGAACCCCCCGTTTTCGGTGGGGGTTTCTGGGCACACTCCACGGCACACGAGATGCGGCGAATATACGGGTATCGGAGTACCCACTTGAGCGCGAACGTGGACTACGTGGACTTGACGACTGCGCGGCCTGGCGTGGTACTCGCATTACTGGGACCCATGACCACGAGCACCGAGCGCGGCGACTTCGCCAACGGCCTGGACAAGCCCTACAGCGTGACCTTGTGGGGCTCGAACCCCGACGAGACCGACAACGACGACTGCTGGACCGGCGAGGACTTCGCGACGCGCGAGGAAGCGCTCTTGGCGTACCAGTCGCTGTACAAGTGGCCGCTTCACGGGCTCGCTGATCACTGTCCGGAATGGCAGTTCGCCATGGTCGACGGCCCCGATGTGCACGATGTGATGGCCAACCCGGACGAGCGGACTGCACGGCGGTGGCGCCGCGAGCTGACGCGTGACGATCGCGACTGGCAACGTGAGCGCGCGATGGAAGCCGGCATGCTGTACGGTGTCGAGGCGTACAACGACGCGTTGGAGTCGTAACAATGGTCGCGTCTGACAAGCTCCAAGGCACGTGCAGCGTCTGCCTGCGCACGATGCAGCTCCACGGGGATCGCCCCATCCGCCACGGCTTCTCTGCGATCGGCGTCCAGCACGGTCAGCACGGCGGTTACCACACGGGCCCCTGCGCCGGGACGCGATTCCCGCACCTCGGGATCTCGGTCGAAGGGACGCAGTGGGCGCTTGATCGCGCTCGCCGCTCTCTCGACAGCGTTCGCGGTGAACTCGCCACGCTCGCGACGAACCCCGATCTCGTCTGGTATCCGACGAAGTACAACGTCCGTGGCAGGCCCCTCGATCTGTCGAAGCCAGTCACGCTCAAGCACGGCGAGGAGGCACCCTACGGGATCGGCGCGCCGTCCTACGCCTCCGAGCATCGTCAGCGCAAGGCCAAGCTCGACGCGCACGAGCGCGAGCTGGAGCAGACGATCACCGAGTACGAGCGCGTACTCGCGACGTGGTCACCCGGCAAGTACCCGACGAGCGGCGCTCCGAAGAAGGTCGAGACCGTCCACATGGAGCGCCCGGTCAAGACCTCCCGCGGCGAGGTCATCGGCACGCTCTGCCGTGGCGTGGGACGCGGTCGCGCGGCCTTCGTCGCGAAGACCTCCGATCCGAGCAAGGTCACCTGCAAGCGCTGCCGTGCGGCGCTGGGACTGCCACCTTTGTGAAGAAGCGCAAGATGAAGACTCCCTTCAAGGTCGGCGATCGCGTCGTTCGGAACAAGGCGGTCGGTGGCCCTGTCGCGCGGCGCGGCGACGTGGTCGGCACGATCCTCAAGGTGACGGACGCGCCGCACAGCTCTGGAGGCACCCGCGCGCGGATCCGCGTCCGCTGGGACAACGGCTACGAGGCGTCCGTCGAAGACCGGCAGCTCGTATTGGCGAAACAAGGAGTCGCATGAGCTGCAATTGCGAACACTGCGTCAACTACAGAAAACCGGAGCGCGTCGCACTGCGCATCGAGCTGGGCCTCGGAGAGCTGTCCTCCGTGGAGCTTCACCGCAACAGGATGCTCGACGAGATGGATGCCAAGAGCGCGTTCTATCGGTGGCATCCGCGGCGAATCCGCTAATCGGAGGTTTCTGTGACCAAGCTCCAGCGCTACGTCTTCGGCATCGTCTCGGCCCATCACCTGCGCGGTCTCTGGTACCGCGCGGCGTCGAGCGGCGAGCGCGTCACGCTCGCGAGCCTCTACCGGGCCGGGGCGCTCGCGCGGCGTGCGCGGCGAGGCAACGAGGGTGAGGCGGACGCGGCCTACGAGTACCGGTTGACGGAAGTCGCCGATCAGGTGCTACGGCAGGCGCTGTCGAGCGACAAGTCGTGACCAGTCAGGCCGCGCTCGGGATCATGATGGAGCGCGTCAGTGGCCGGTACCGACAGTCTCACATGATCCTGGGCCTCGACCTCGATAACGCGGTCGATCGGCCGGTGACTTCGCCGCGCCTGCGAGCCCGCCCGCCCGCGAGCACGGTTCCCGGGCCGGACGAGATCACTTCTCTCCATGAACTTCGGGCTGCCATCGATCGGATGCTCGGGGCGCTCACGCCCAGAGAAGCGCTGATCGTCCGTCGCTACTACGGCTTCGAGGGCGACGGGTGTACCCATGACGAGCTGGGCCAAGAGCTGGGCATCAGCGGGGGCCGCATCCACCAGATCATCGCCAAGGCGCTTCGCAAGCTGCGCCATCCATCGCGCTGCAAGATACTGCGCCCGCACGTCGCGATCGGAAACAGCCCGGAGGTCGGGCAGGCCGAGAAGGAAGTCGAAGAGGCTGAGAGAGCGACACGAATGGCCGAAGTGATCCAGCAAGCCGAAGAGCGCCGCACCAGGGACGAACTACGCCGCCGCCTCGGCGACGAGATCGGCAGCCCTGATTCCAACTTGTGGTGGAGCGATCGCCGCAGGCAAGAGATCGCCGAGGCGCTGGATCGCGTGACGAAGGAAGTTGTCACCGAGGTGCGTTCGAGCAATGAAGTCCACGCCTACCTTCGTGACCACCTCGATGCTTGGTGGCGGATCTACGACGCGTGGAAGCGCGACGTGCGTAAACGGCTCCGCGACAACAACGTCACGTTCACGTGCGGCGTCATGGCGGGTGGCAGCTACTTGATCTACGCGCGAAAGGATCGGTGCACGTGGTACCTGTTTGATATGCCCTACGGACTGAGCAGCAGTGCGCTTCGCTGGGTCGGTTACGTGGAGGCAGGCGACGACTCGGTTCGGCGAGGCCGACTGCGGGCACTTGATCAACCGATGTACTTGAAGATCTCAAGAGCGGCGCACGCGAGGTAGAATCGATCCATGTCGTTCACGAACGAGCGCGGTCAGTACGGCTCTCGCTCTCGCCCTCGCGTCGGAGCTGAGGCACGCTCCTCTGAACCATCGGGACAATTCACGATCGCTCCGTGGATGATCGGCGGCGTCGGCCTGGCGGTCATCGGTCTCGCGCTGGTTAGCGCGCATGCCGCCAGCAAGCGTCCGCGTCTCTCAGCACACGAGAAAGAGGTCCGTGCGTGGAAGGCCGAGTTCCCGGGACTTCCGTGGCTCATGGACGAGGTCAAAGACTCCCGTCAGCTCGACATGTGGGAGCGGGCACGCGATCACTGGGAGAGGTCGCGGTGAAGCGCAAGCGGCGACAAGCACCTCCGTACACCCCACCGCCTGGCGCTCCTCCGCTGCGTGAGGTCGTCGTGCAGCTCGCGGCCAAGAGCCGACGGCTCGGTGAGCTGGACACCCAGCTCTCGCAGAAGCTCGCCGTGATCGAGCACGCGATCCGCGCGCGCCGCCCGATCGAGCATCCGGTCGACGTGCCGTTTCCACCGTGGGGCAAGCTCGGGTGGAGCGGGCGGCGCGGGCACTGGCGGCTCGTGGTCGTTGACGACGAGGAATGCGAAGATCTTTCCGCGATGCCTCGTCAGTGCCGCGCGGAAGCGCTCGCCGTTCTTGGTAAGCTCGTCGCGCGACTCGGCCTGCCTCCGGCACCTCAAGATCGATGCTGATGCGCTGATAGCTGCGGATCACCGCCGCCGCGAACGAGCGAGCGAACTCTCGATTTCGGCGTCGAGCTGCGCCGCAGACTTCTTGCCCGCGACCAGCTCCGGTGCATCGGACAAATCGCGAGAGTGCGGCAGCTTGCCGACGATCTGAAGGTTGCCCTTGTTGATGTGCCGCCACAGAATCCCATGCTTCGCGCGGTCGGCCTTGGGGATGTCGGCATATGTCGTGCGCAGTTCTTCCTCTGAAGTCGGCTCGTCAACAGCGACGAACTCTCCCCTGGCGCAAAGCCCACACTCGCAAGTCACGACTTTCCACTTCTTGGAGCCTTCGCCTCCGCGTTGCTGTCCCGTCGCCTTCAGAAAATAGCCCGTCAGCTGCACACGCGTTCCAGGTGGCGGAACCTCTTTCAATCCACGTGACGCCATGACCGCAGCTTACATCGAGCGGCGATCGGCACGCGACTAGTTCGTATGAGACACCTATCCCTTGGGCCCGAGCGTGTCGGCGAGCGCGCGCCGATCGCTGGACAGGTACTCACGGATGCGTCGCAGCCAGATCTTGCTCTCGCGGTGCTCGTCCCAGCGCTCCGTGTCGATGAAGGCGATCTGCCCCCCGCTGGTGAAGGGCACGTTCCTGACCCCGGAGTCGAGCCCGCGAAACTCGCGAAGCACCGCGCAGAGCTGCCTCAGGGTCTCGCGGTCGATCTCGTGATACAGCCGCTTGGACGCGGTCGATTCCAGGAGCGACAGGCGCTCGACGACGAGCACGTAGGACGACTTGCCCTTGCGAGAGAACTCGGGCGGCAGCTCGTGCAGGTGTTTCCGCGGGACGACGATCTTCGTCAGCCGCTGGGCTTTGACGAACTTCCTCAGCTTCTCCGCGCCCGCGACGCGGCGCTGGTAGTTCCTGCGCTGTTTCTTCAGGGAGATCTTCTTGCTGTATTTCTTGAAGAGGACACCGGGCGCGGACGGGTGACTGGCGACCATGATGTTGCTCTTCTCGCCCTCGCCCTCGACGGCGAAGCCGGCCTGCTGCCAGCTGCTCGTCGAGTCGAACATGTCGGGATCCCGGAACAGCTCTCGGATCACGTTCGCCGGCGGAGGGAACATTTTATGAGCTTACGCCTTGGCTGAAGGTCCAGGCATGAACACCAGGACAGCCGGCAGCTCGGCAGTAAGCTGGCTGACCGGCCCTTCCAGGCGGTAGACTTTGGCCATGAGCATCGCGATGAAACCGAAGACCGAACGCACGAAAGGCGGCCGATGATGTCCATGCGTGGCGAACTGGTCATGCGGGATCGCAAGCTGTACGTGCTCTATTCGACCGTGGACGACAATGCGCCCGTCCGTAGGCTGCTCTACTGGCGCGTTCACGACATTCACCGTGGACGCGGTTTCGTGGGTGAGTTTCTCGGCGGCGGTGATGCTGTGACCTACGCAGAGAACGGAATCTGGTCCGCTGGATCGAAGGGGAGCGTGTCAACGGGCGGCGGTAGCGGCGGTAACGTGGACGCCGAGTTCGTCGAAAGTGTGCCGATTCCGCCACCGCCTGCGCGGGGCAAGGAGTTGCGCTGGCATCAAGGGCGATGGGAACGGCGACTCGCGAGTGGATGGGCCGCCGCTGGTGAAGGATCAGCGACGCCAAAGAAGCGCCAGAGCAAGACAGGCAAGAAGACCGGACGTGAACTGGACGCCGAAATCGAAGAATCGCTCTACGGCGGGCCGAGGAATCGCTGAAGCCGTCGCGTCTTTAGCGTCCCCGAGTCGGCTTGGAGCGAGGCACGTCGCGAGCACTGCCCAAAAGACGCGTAGCCGCACGAGCAACAGCGCTGGGCACCTGGACCTCGATGTCTGGAGGTCCCCACTCCTTGAGGTGCTTCGGACTACGAAGCCACGCCTGGTCGTCTTCCGAGATCGGGATCGGCGTGTACCCCGACGCCTGGATGAGCGTCTGCGGCATGCGTGCGACGTCGGCCCCGTGAACGTCCACGCAGAGGATGACGGTGCCAGGAGGCAACGGGCCGTCGACATCCGCGCCCACGTAGTCAAGTGCGCTCGACAAGCGCGTGGTGAACCACTGACCGTGGGTGGCACTCGTGACGTTTGACAGTCCGCCCCCGCCGCCGCGGTAGAGCCGGACGAATCCGCGCGCAGGATCTGCGACCTGACCGCGGGGTCCCACCGCCGGCACGGTGAAGCGTATGCCTTTCGTCTTCGGATGCGGAGGCGCCGTCAGTGCCTCGGCGATTTCGGCATCGAGTTGTGACGGGGATTTTTTCACGGCTAGTACCAGCCTGCACGTTTGGCCCAGCTGACACCGATCGGGCCAAAGTCCTGCGCGACAAGCCAGGGCGGCGCGTCGACGATGTGGAGCTGGTTTCCGCCTTTGGTCTCAAGGACGATGATCTCGTCACCGCGTGCCTTCGCGTAGCGACGATCGCCACGCAGATCGTCGATCGTCATCCCGAGCGCGGACAAGAGACCAGAGAGCGCGGTTGTGACAATTCGATGCTTCACGATCCTCGGCGCCTGGCAATGGCCACAAGCGCCTCGGCCTGTGTGCTACCGCGCCACCGCTCGACGTAGTGGATCTGCGGCTCGCGCAGCACTAGGCGCTCTCGAAGAATCGACGGACCCAAGACGATCCGAAGTTTCCGAAGCGCGACGGATCAGTCACGAACGTCTGATGGCCCCGTAAGATCATGACGACGGGACCGGGACCGCCAATGCTGGCGCTCGGTCCCACGAACTCGACCCAAGACGGTGCTTCGCCCGGGTATTGGACATTGGCCGTGATGGAGCGCTGGCCTGCGAAGGTTTTACCGGGCGAGATCTTCAAGACGCGGGGCGCCAGGACTTCGGCGATCTCGCGGTTCAGCTGGGCAGTCGACTTCTTCTTCGTCGCGTGATGGCTACCGGAGCCCCGCGGACGATACGTCTCGAGCCATCGCGGGTGTCCCCAGTCGCCCGCGGCCTCGGGCAGCATTCTGTCCCGAATGTACGTGTCGACGGTGTCATTCCATGCCTGGCGACGTCCGGGCTTGTCAGGCAAGCCTGGTCGCTCGCGTTTGATCACGTACGGCAAGATCTCCTCGCGGAAGACGCCCTCGAACTGCTTCTTGGTTAGCTTCGCCATCGCTTCGAGATTAGCCCTTAGGGACACATCTCCGCGAGGATCTTGCCGAGATCATCGTGGGGTAGCGTTGGCCCCCTGGCCGCTGGTCGCCCGCCGCCCGCCGCCTGTCGCTGGTCGCCAACCGCCCGTCGCCAACCGCCAACCGCCAACCGCCCGTCGCGATCGGTATCCGGGGTATCCCGCTACCCAGGATGTTCGTGCCACAGTAGATCCCTACCCGGTGCGTGCAATCGCTAGCTTATGGCAGTGCATGCAGCGCGCACCCTGGCGCGCGGATCGCAGTAGGAGAGAGGTATGACGCTCTCGAAGGAATGGATGCGCCTGGCAGGAATGTACGAGCGCGCGGTCAATGCCGTGCGCGCGGCCGACTACGATCACAGCGTGAGCGATGCGGAGTACGGCGCGCTCGTGGACGCGCGCGAATGCGCCTTCGCGGCGCTCGCAGTCGAGTCGAAGGAGACGCCATGAAGGGCAAGAACACGGGCATCCGGCTCTCGCTCGTCAAAGCAAACGAGTGGAACGGGGCCGACGGCCGGCACCACCGCCGCGAGGAGTGGACGATCACCGGCGGCGAGGTCGATCCGGCCTGGCGCCGCGGTGAGGCGGAGCGTGCGGCGGGCTGGGAGCCGTGACGACCAGTCAAGCCGGATCAGCCCCACGTGCGTGGGGACGACTAGTTGTCTCTCCGTTGATGGGCCTGATTCCGAGCGGATCAGCCCCACGTGCGTGGGGACGACCTGGGAGCACCACGACCTGCTCTGCCTCGCGCCCCGGATCAGCCCCACGTGCGTGGGGACGACTTGGGCGTGTGAGCCGCACTGCGGTGGGCAGGGCGCGGAGGTCAGGAAAGCTCGGATCAGCCCCACGTGCGTGGGGACGACTAGATATTCGAGGGACGCCCGACTGGTGCCTCGTATGGATCAGCCCCACGTGCGTGGGGACGTGGGGACGACCGACATGGAGCAGCCCGCACGCTTCGTCTAGCTGCGGATCAGCCCCACGTGCGTGGGGATGCCATCGGGGCTGTCGAAGTAGCCGCTGCTCGTCCCCGGATCAGCCCCACGTGCGTGGGGACGACGAGAAAGTTCGCGATTGGGTCGATCACGACGAGCGGATCAGCCCCACGTGCGTGGGGACGACAGCTGAGCAAAGGAAAGCCGCCGGATAGCTACGACGGATCAGCCCCACGTGCGTGGGGACGACTACGGTTCGTCCTAACGGCAACCGGCGACAGTGTCGGATCAGCCCCACGTGCGTGGGGACGACATCGGCCAAAACACGCACCAGCCAAGTCGATCGTCGGATCAGCCCCACGCGTGTGGGGACGACGTAGCACCCCACGCTCGTCGACGGAGTCCACGTCGGATCAGCCCCACGCATGTGGGGACGACTCCTGTACGCCGGACGCCGGGGTGCTCGAAGTGATCCCTCGCGGATCAGCCCCACGCGTGTGGGGACGACGAATTACACCGGTGACGCCGCGCTGGTGAATTGCGGATCAGCCCCACGCCCCACGCGTGTGGGGACGACGGCCATCGCGCTCGGAGAGCCAGCGGATCTCCTCCGGATCAGCCCCACGCGTGTGGGGTCGACTGACGCGATCTCGGCGTCGACGTCTCGCTGGCGTCCGGATCAGCCCCACGCGTGTGGGGACGACGGTAGCCTCAGAGAAATTCAGCCGGATGGGTTTCGGATCAGCCCCACGCGTGTGGGGACGACGAAGCCGGGCGCCAAGTACGACGAGATGGTGGTCCGGATCAGCCCCACGCGTGTGGGGACGACTCTACATCGAGCTGCCGGAGGTCGGTCAGGTGAGCGGATCAGCCCCACGCGTGTGGGGACGATTCGTCGAATACGCCGTCCTCTCTCAGCCCCACGCGTGTGGGGAACGCCCGAGATGCTAGTCGAGCCGGTGTGCGACGTGCCCGGTGGGACCCGCAGACGTCGTGCGCGTGAGCGTGCCCGATGAAGATTCGACCTCGTCCTGCACGGATCAGCCCCACGTGCGTGGGGACGACCCCCGACTTCCCCGCGAGCGCTGTCTCGAGCCGCGGATCAGCCCCACGTGCGTGGGGACGACTACTGGGACCACGACGTGATCAGCAAGCTGCCCGACGGATCAGCCCCACGTGCGTGGGGACGACTGCACGCTGTCCTCGGGATGCTCGCATGCCGCGGCGGATCAGCCCCACGTGCGTAGGGACGACGGCCTACGAGCCGAGTTCCGACGCGCGCGAAACGCGGATCAGCCCCACGTCCCACGTGCGTGGGGACGACGTCGACGCGCGATCTCCTCGACGCCCTCGACAACGGATCAGCCCCACGTGCGTGGGGACTACCGAGGAGCCAGCGCGGAACCGACTGCCACTCTCCGGATCAGCCCCACGTGCGTGGGGACGACGCCGGACGCTGAGCTTGCCGCGCGGGCCGGATCAGCCCCACGTGCGTGGGGACGATGGATCGACACCAGCCAAAAGCACGCGAAGCTCACCGGATCAGCCCCACGTGCGTGGGGACGACGTAGAGTCCGCCGCCGTCGAACAGGCGGTATGCCGGATCAGCCCCACGTGCATGGGGACGACTCCGAGCGGACGGCACCGTGCTCGACCAACCTGGCGGATCAGCCCCACGTGCGTGGGGACGACTCGCTTGCTGCACGCGAACGTCAAGCGCGACGACGGATCAGCCCCACGTGCGTGGGGAGTGGGGACGACGCTGCGATCGATCAAGGTCGGCGACGTGCATTACGGATCAGCCCCACGTGCGTGGGGACGACTCGTTCGCGCCAGCTCGGCAGCCTCGAACAGCGCCGGATCAGCCCCACGTGCGTGGGGACGACCGATGACTGACCGCACCGAGTGCCGTCGCACGCTCGGATCAGCCCCACGTGCGTGGGGACGACTTCCGACAACATGTCGGCGCGCACGTCCGAGATCGGATCAGCCCCACGTGCGTGGGGACGACGTACATCGAGCTGCCCGACGTGGGTCAGGTGAGCGGATCAGCCCCACGTGCGTGGGGACGACAATCGCGACAATGCCAAGCGCTATCGGCGTGCGAGCGGATCAGCCCCACGTACGTGGGGACAACTTCCGCTGCTCCTCGCGACGCCCGCTGTCGTCCACGGATCAGCCCCACGTGCGTGGGGACGACGTCTCCGGTGACCATTCCATCGGAGGCAGCCCCCATGGATCAACCCCACGTGCGTGGGGACGACGTGGCATCGATCCTCCCACCGGACGCCCTCGCGCTCGGATCAGCCCCACGTGCGTGGGGAGACTCACCCAGTAGATCACCGTCGAGCATTTTCAGCGGATCAGCCCCACGTGCGTGGGGACGACTCGCATTCGGCGGCCCAAACGGGACGCACCCTCACGGATCAGCCCCACGTGCGTGGGGACTACGTGGCTGGTCGCGCACAACACTGACTTCGACGCCGGATCAGCCCCACGTGCGTGGGGATGACATGTACGCGCCAGGCGCGCTACGTCGCCTCTACATCGGATCAGCCCCACGTGCGTGGGGACGACATTTTGGCCGGACCTTCGGATCAGCCCCACGTGCGTGGGGACGACTCGCGAGGTCCCAGCGGACATGGCCAGATTACGTTGGATCAGCCCCACGTGCGTGGGGACGACCGATGACTGACCGCACCGAGTGCCGTCGCACGCTCGGATCAGCCCCACGTGCGTGGGGACGACCGCGATGGGGACATTTGTCTCCCGCCTCTTCATCGGATCAGCCCCACGTGCGTGGGGACGACGATAGAGCCCGCCGCCGTCGAACAGGCGGTATGGCGGATCAGCCCCACGCGCGTGGGGACGACACCTCATCACCGTGCTGGAGGTTCTCGCGGAGATCGGATCAGCCCCACGCGCGTGGGGACGACGCTCGTCAACCGCGGCACGCCATGCCGGGAGATCCGGATCAGCCCCACGCGTGTGGGGACGACGATGTCCTCCTGCGACCATCCGTGAGGTCGCACGGCGGACTATTCAATTGCCATAGAGCACTGGCGACATGCTCGTTCAGCGGGCCGGCGCGATCGACAACAGTCCAAATCCATATGCCTTGGCCGGGCCAATTCCAGATTCAAGCGTCTGCCGGAAGCGTACGACGTCGCGCACCAGCAGGACGCCCTCGAAGAGGGCACCGGCAACCGTCACCTGCTTGCCTCCGGTGCCGCCTGCGGCGGCGATCTCCGAGATGCGGAGGCTCCCGGCATCGAAGGAAAATCCCGAAGTTTCGGCGTGACGAGCGAGCCACTGCATTCGTGCCGTGTCGCCACGAACGGGTACGCGTCGACCACCGCGCCTCACGCCATCAGTTGTCGTCTTCGTGTCGACCTTCCTGGTCGTATTCGCGCGGAGGCGAAACAAGAGGCGCCGGCCTACGCTGAGGGCAGCACGCTCCGCCTCCACGTCTCGAATCGCAGGATTCTCGCCGACGTTCTCGCCGCCGTTGGAGAATGCACGATCGAGATCGCCGCCGATGTTGAGCGCGTAATCCGCGGGCCATCGATCGACCAACGGCCTTGTTCGGCTCTGGATGAGGAGTATGAGCCTGGCCCAGCGGTCGTGCTCGAGACGGTGGAGAACGGTGTGCGTGCTGCGTGGCGACGACCCCGGGTCGGGAAAGGCGAGCTGCACGGTTTTGTGAAGGCTCTCGGGACTCTGGAGGTCGGCGCGGACGGCATGTGAAGTCGGATCTAGAAATGCACGCGTGAGATACATGGATCTCCTAGGTCACACAGGTGATGGGGATCATGGCCGGACGTGGACCGCAAAGCGCTCCCGCCATTGGCGCGGCAGCGGACCGGCGAAGTGATCCCGAATTGGGATACGGCGCAGAGCGCCGGGGTAGTCGGAAACGTCGAGATAGAAATCCGGCTGCCAAGACTCGGCGCTCTGGAGCCGCTCGATGATCTCCTTCGGTCCTCGCTCGATACCGTCGAAGAGCGCAATCGGATCGGCCCCGGTCACCTCCGCCGCGATCAGAAGCGGCGTTAACAGCACGCATGTGCGCCGTCCGAGAAATGGCGCGAATACCGGAGATCTTGCTGCGGACGCGATCGCCTCGACTGTAAAGATCCCTCCGGGTACGACGATTGCCACGAACGACGCGTCGCAGAGATAGGTGCGCTTACTCTGGATCGTCTGCCGTTTCTGGCTCGCATTCGGATTGTCTTGGATCGTCTGATCGTCGACGAGCGGCGTGCCGGGTGCGTCTACCCGAACGTGGACTCGGGTTCCCTCGGCGAGCGCGAGCAGCCGATCGTTATCGCTCCTCCGAATTCCCAGACAGGCCGCAACGAGACCGAGCACGCCGCTCCTCGTCGGGAATGGAAGTGTGGGGCGGTCGTCGCCGATCACGGGTCCACCCCACGCCTGCATTAGGCCGTGGAGACGAAGCGCTACGCCTCGAAGCTGCTGCGCCCTCACTCGCGGACCTGCGCGGGCAACTTCGCGAGCACGCCCGCGAGCCGCTCCGCGAGCTGCGCCATCGTGTCCACCCTGTTCGTCTTCGGAGCGCTGTCCTCCGTGTCGCGCAGACAGAGCACGAAGCGCGCGATCACGTCTTTGTCGCGTCCGTAGGCCGTCTCGATCCGATCGCGGTGCTTCTCGAGCCGCATGATCGACGCGGCCATCACGTCCCCGTTTGCCTCGCGCCCATCAACAGGCTTGGCGAAGGCGTTCGCGAGGCTCAGCGGCGCGCCCCGGCGCACGACGACCTCCACGTACTCGGCTGGGGTGTGGGGCGCCGTCCCCGTGCGCTTTCCCCTCGGCGTCGATTCGGCCATGGCACGGACGAGCGCCGGCAAAGCCTTCCTCGCCAACGCCCGCGCGTCGCCGTCGGGCGTACGCCCCGTCTTGGTGCGCGCACCCAGATTTTCCTCGAGTTGGCCAAGATCGCAGCTACAGAACATGTACATAACCGAGCTCGCGAACTCGGTCTCTCCGAGATGGCCGGCACCCGGCTCATCGCTGAGGTCATCGACGGCGGTGAAGAAATCGCGCTCGATCTCGACCTTCTGGGTGCCGATCGCGTGGGCCACCTGAAGCGCCCCCTCGATCGTGTCGAACTCGGGGCTCGTCACGAAGCGGCCGAACAACCCCACGTCGATCGCGTTCCTTGACGTCTTCGCCACGAGGTGTTCCTGAAGCTCGTCTCGCAGCTTGCTGATCACCTGAGAATCGACCTTGCCCTTCTTCAGTACCCTCGCGAGAACCTCCTGCTTCGCCTTCGCTGTTGTGAAGCTGCCGACCGCCTCGATCTCCTGGCGGCTCAGAAACAGCAGGTGGGCGGTGCGGGTCTCCGTGGCCGTGTCTGTCGCCTGCTCTTTTCCGTCACCAGCATCCTCATCGTCGCGTTCGAGTTTGGGTTTCTTTGTGCCCTTCCCGATGGATCCGAGTAGCGCGAGAAGCCCCGCTTGAGACGCAGCGTCCAGCGACTGCCCGATCTCCTTCAGGACCTCCTCGGGCAACCGATTCGTGCGAATCCCGAGCTGGTCCTCGGCAAAGGCCCCTCGAAAAGGCTCCGACGTGCGCCAAGTGCGTTTCAGACACTGACTCGAGATCCGAAGGCGGAGCGCGCCGCAAAACACCGCGGTCTTCGGCGTGCCAAGATCGTCTCTGTTCATGTTGCCCGGCGGAAAGCCTCGGAGCACGTTTACTTCGGCATGGATAGTCATGATCGTCCTTTGGTGTTCAGGAATTGTTGGTCAGATTGGAGGTGTCGGAGGTGTCTCGCTCGCCGCCTGTGCGGTCGGGGCATAGGGGGCATAGAAGTCTCGCGCCCAGCGACGACGGACGTTGTCGCTGTCGGCGAGAAACCAGAGGATGTCCGTGCCGAGAACACCCCAATCGACAGGCGTCTTGTCGCCAGACGCGAGCTTCAACACACTGCGAAGACGGTGATCGAGTTCGTCGCGGTCTCGGCTGTCGAGGAGCCGCCGAATGCGGAGCGCCATGCTGTCCCCATCGCCGATCTGCTTGCGCAAGTACCGGCCGAACGAGAACGACTTCGCGCTCGTGGTGTGTGGAGCCAGGGGGAACAGGAGGACGACGTGTGTCAGATGCCACTCCGTCTGTGCCAGCGCTCCACCGATCCGCCAGTAGGTGCGTTCGAGCGCGATTTCGTCGGCCACGCGACATCGACGTATCGACGCGGTCTGTCCACGATCGAGTTGATCGTAGCGCCTGCGAACCCCACGGATGGCGTCGTGCAACCCGTGGCTGAAGTCGGTCTGCTTGTCGGTCATGTCGTCACCTCGGCAGCGGATGGAGCGGGCGTCGGATAGAGAGTCGTGACCAGGCGCCGACGGGCCTGTGCCACACGTGCCTGTTTGTGAAGATTGAACTCGGAGACGGCGACGTGCGCGTCGAAGACCGTCCGAGCGGTTCTCCGCAGCGCGCCCTCCATCGATCGGCGCGCCTCGTCGACGTCGCGCGCGGCTGCGTCGTTCCATTCGTCGACTGCCGTGATTCGGGCGAGCCAATCGAGAAACGGGGCCTCGCTCGCGGTCCAAAAGGACGTCTTGGCCACATCGGCGCGAACGAATCCCGCCGACGCGAGAGTGCGGACGAGGCATTTCTCGACCATTTGGGCGTCGACGACCAGCGCCCGGAGACGATCGATAATATTCGGGTTCGCGAGGAACTGTTCCGTGAGTAGAAATGCCTCGAAGAATCGGCGCTTGATTTTCGCTTTGTCGCGATCGAAGTCGAGGATAAGCAGCCGTGGACATTTTCCCGACGCGTGAAGCGTCTTCCATTGTTGAAGGACCAGCGCGGGCCCCGCGCTCGGGTGCGCCTCGCCCTCCTTCGATAGTGGATCGAGGAGCTGTGCGAGCCCTGTCCACGCGGGACGCTCGGCGTTGAGCCGGATGACGCCGATGCCCTGCGAGTTGACGCCGAGAGGCGCGCACGGGTGTCGCCAAAGGTCGTCAGGACGTTTCTCGGTGATTTTCGACTTGAACAGCATCGGTGAGCGCCTGACCAGCGAACCGAGAGCACCAGTGAAGGAGCACTGCCCGTTCCCCACGGGGATGAGCCAGATGCCCCGAGGCTGGAAATACAGTCCGCTGACGAGCCCGATCTCGTGCCTCGATCTAGCAGTACGCGTCGCGCTCGACCAAGGATCGGCGACGACGTCGGCGGCGTACCTCTGCGCGGCAAACTCCAGCGCCAGCGTGTTGGCCCAGGCCGCCCTGCGCACCGATCCAGGGTCAATGAGAGTGCGGACTCCGGGCTCGCCGCCTGGGCCGGCCGGATGGCCACGCCCGGCGCCGCCTGCGTACGTCTGTTCAGCGAACAGCATCACGAGCGCAATCGGGAGTGAGATCGCGTCGATTGCGCGAGAATCCTCCGGGCGCGATCGGTCGTCGCCCGGGAACACGAACGGCGCCGCGCCACCATCTTTCGGCGGGTTCACCGGCGGAGTAATTTGCAAAAATGGCGTCGGCCCGAACAGATCGAAGTCGGTGAGCACCGGCTTGACGCGCCGCTCGACGTCAGCACGTCGAAGGGCCTCATCGATGCGCTGGAGTAGCTCCCGCTTCGTCTTCGCGGGGAAAAGTGCCTGTACGAGCGCGCTCAGCAGCAATAGGGCATAGATCCGAAAATCATCGCGCGGGTAGTCGAGATCGACGCCGTCCTTTTCTCCGCACAAGATCTCGACGGGAGAAGCCCACACCATCGTGCCGTCGCTCTGGATGAGTGGGAGCCACGCGTCGTTCATGGCGTTGAAGCGCGGAGCTGGGATCGTCATCGGACCTGGTCCTCGCTGCTGCGGTCGTTCGCGATGTCACTGGCAGCAGCCATGCGCGAGCGGCTTAGCAAGACGCTCATCCTCGCGTCAATGGTTTCGCGCGGCGATCGTACTGAGCTGACTTCCATTGCAGCCAACGTTGCCACATTAGGTTTAGGCACGTCAAGGGTTTGACACGCGGGATCTCTGTAGGTACATTAGCTTCTATGGTTCGAGCCAAGCGCAAGCGGCGAAAGAAGATTCGGAAGGAAGATTCGATACGCCTGCGCGTCACGACGGAGCAGAAAAAACTCTTAACGGACGCCGCGACGAAGGCCGGGGTCGGGCTGTCGGCGTGGATGCTGATGACGACGCTGAAAGCGGCCTGGGAAATCTTGAAGGCTTAAGGAGTCTGCACGCACGCGTGCGTTGGTCCGTCGCAACACGGTGCCGTTTCTGCTGAAGACCTGCGCAAAGTGCTGGCCGCCGATCGACATCCAGCTCGCGCACGAGATCTTCCCCTAGCGACGTTCCAATCGCGCTAGTCTTCTTGCCCATCTTGCGGCGTTTGCGTTCGGCTCCAGTGACCGCTGTCGAAGAAGACTCGCCAATCGGGACGACGATGACGTAGGCAAGATCTCGAAGCAGCGCTCTTGTAAGCTGCTGCCGGCTGCGAGACACCAGCGATCCAGCTCAGCGTAGGTTCGACCGAACGGATCTCCAGGAATCGCACCCGAGAGGCGCGTCGGCAGCCGGCGCGTCGCGCTCCTCGGCCACTGTGCGCGCCAGGCATGGATGGCCGCGTCGGCACTTCGCCACGTGAACGGGACGCAACTATTTGTTAACCGCTGCAATTCTGTCAGCGCCTCGTGTCCGAATGAGAGCCGCCAGGCGCGGAGGGTCGTGAAGTCGTCGACGAACACAGAAGGGTCGGGCAGATCAGCCAGCAGATCCACCTGTGCCTGGTGTCGTAAAATCTGAAGGAGTTTGCGTCTGGTTTGATGCGGCGTGCAGCCGTCTTCCAGCGGGATTTTGCCCTCCGCGATCAAACCATCCACGAATCCAGTTGGGTCGTCGATGGGATCGTCTGGCAGCGACGAAGCGATGGCCGTCAACTGATCGGCGAGCATGTCGGGTCCATGCTCGGTCAGCTTGTCGAATGTCTTGGCGTCTTCTGCGTGCTCGAATTTGGGCGGGTCCAGTAGCACGCCCAGGGCCAACGTGACCAGCATCGCCTTCAGGTAGGCGTGGATCAGCGGTCCGTTCTGCATGTCCAGATCGGCGATCGGCAGGATGATGTTGAACTGGACCTTGGTCTTTTGCGGATGATCCCGAAGGAGACGTCCCAACATCTGCATGATCGTTTGCATCGAGCTGCGCGGCCCCATCACGGCGGAACGTTGCAGCGCCGGAAAGTCGAACCCCTCGCGACCTAACATGAGAGCGAACAGCCAGTTCGCGAGTCGAGGCGCCGTCAGATTCCGCTGACCGTTTCGGATCGACGCCGTGAGGGCGTCCTTTCGATGACGACGCCCCGCGGGCGTGACGAGATCGACGTAGTCAGCCTCAGTCAAGCTTAGGCACTCCCGGTACTGCCGCAGCTCGACGAATTTGTCGCGTCCAGGAGCGACCGGCCGAATATAGACGAGCGTGTTCGCATGGCGGTCCTCTCGCTGAAGCTGCTTGAGACACTCCTCGGGGGCGCCGATCAGGAATCGGATCTCGACCTGACGCAGGTGCTCCATCCCGGCCAGGTGGTCGACGATCGAATGCGTGTATCGCGAGAACCTGTGGTAGTGCTCCGGTGGGACGATCGCGATACGATCTGTCCGAAACCATGTCGCCGTGGTCAACGTCAATGGGCCAGGCTGGCGCTCCAACCAGTCGCTGACGAACGTACCGAGGCGGTTGCACTCCTCGGCATCGCGTAGATCGTCGTCGCTCGCTTCGCCTGGCGCACATGAGTGGTGCGCCTCATCGATGCTGATCGCCAAATCTTGGTAGTCACTCCAATCGTTCGGATCGCGGCCCTCCTTCACGGCGCCCTCTCCGTGATACTCGTTGTGGTACGCGACCAAGGCGGCGTGCGTGCAGATCAAGATCCGCTCTGGATTGATCTTGCTGACCGCCAGCGGTCGCATCAGGAACGTACGCAGCCGATCTATGACGTTGATGGTCTCGATCAGCCTGTGTCCGGGCGCCCAATGAACGACGGGGCCTCTCGGCAGCATGAACATCTCGCTCGCGTCGAAGCTGCTGGCGATGACACTCTGGGACACTGTGATGACGATCTTCTCGGCGCGCCCGTCGCGAAGGTCTTGGGCTGCTAGCGCCGAGATCGCTAGCGACTTGCCAGATCCAGTAGGCGCTACGATCAAGCGCAACAGCTCCTTAAAGAGCTGCTTGAAAGCTTTCCCCTGCCAAATACGGAGCTTCTTCGCTCCGTTGATCGTCTGGTCAGCCTCGGGTTTGCTGCCAGCAGGGACCACGAACCCTGGAAAACGGATCGTCCTAGGCATAGGTTCCGCGTGTGCGGTGCGCGAGGTAGGCCGCGATCGTCGTCGGCGGCACTCCCAATTGTCGTCCGACCTCATCAGACGACAGACCCTGATCGTAAAGTTGAAACACCTGATCACGCAGCGTGGTGGGTTTGGCTCCGCGTGCACGGTGCGCGAGGTAGGCTGCGATCGTCGTCGGCGGCACATCCAATTGCCGCCCGATCTGCTTCGACGACATGCCTTTATCGTGAAGTTGAAACACCTGATCACGCAGCGTCAGCTCAGGCGTCGCCACCTTCTTACCGTTCTTGTCCTTGCTCTTGCCCCGCAGCGTGAGTTCAGGCGTCGCTGCCTTCTTACCGTTCTTGTCCTTGCCCTTGCTCTTCATACGTTCCTTTGTGGTTTCAGCTTCACGATGCGATTCAAATTGTTCACGAACGTGTCAGCGCACCTCTGCGCCACTTTTCACCTTTGCACCAGCCACTCAGAGCGAACATCCCCGCAGCAAGCACGGTCCGCTCGACATTCGTCAATTTATCCGTCGGACGCTTGCTGAAGGTGATGCCGCGTAGTTCGATGTATTGCTGAAGTGTGGTGCCTTTAGTGAGCTTGTACACACGCGCAAGACGGCGAGTCCTAGTTTCGCGCTTACCGTCCACGCGAAGGCAGCCGCTGTGAAGCAGCTCGTATAGCCGCGGGTGAAGGGTCCCGGCAGGAACCCGCAACTGATCAAGAAGCTCTTCGACGGTGGCGCCTTGAGGGCGCTCGGCGATCTGCATGATTCGCCAAGCGACGTTCAGCGACTGCTGGTGCTGGACGAGCGTTTCTTCGGCTTTCGACAGTTTCAACATCGGCTGCTTGCAGTCACGGACATCGACAAGCGTCCGCGCATGCCTTTCGATTCCGTGCGAAGACGTACGTCGTCATCTGCGTTTTGGGTGACTCGTAGCGGCAGGATCGGAACAACTCCCAGCCATGCCGATAAGCCTCGTTGAACCCAGGAAGACTCCTGAGATGCTCCCCGGTATATCCTGCGATGCGCCCGCTCAGCGTATCGCCGTCCTGACGATCCCACGGGTACACGACGTTCTGAGGGACGTGGCGGCCCGAGATCATGTTCCACGCGACCAGCCGAGGCCCACTGAAGCAGTTCAAGATGTTCAGGGTCTGCCATAGTAGCGGGGCGGCTGCGTGTAGCAGCGACGTCGTGTCCAGATATATGATGCTCGCGTCTAGACGTCGCTGACTGTGCAGGTCATGCAATACGTCGATGATGTCTCCGGTCAGGAGCAGGGGCCGATCTGACGGCGCGTAGTGCGCCGCGACCGCACGACTGTTCGCGACTTGCAGGTCGTCGTCGTAATTGACGCCGACAAACTGCGAGGGCTTGTACAGTCCCTCCGCCTCGAGTTGACGAAGCTCGGCGTCTTCACGTAGAACACCGTGGTCTGCCAGCGGCCCGCAGAGTGTTACGTACTGGCCGGGGATGCTCGACTGCCCAGAAAATCCCCGCCAGCAGGACACGATGAAACTGCGCGCTTGCTGCTTCGTCTCGTCGACGTATGCGCGGCTATGTCCGCGTGGTTGGTAGGCCCTGCCGATCACGGTCTCGCCACCATCGGCGGCACCGGGCCGCTCGCCTCGCTCGGTGCTATTACGTGTTCGCGTCCTGACCTGTCCGGATCGTCGGCCGATGGATCCTCGAAGAAACGCGCGTCTATCACGACGAGCGTCTCAGTTCGGCGTTGCAGAGGTCGCGGATCCATGCCGAGAGCGTGCGATCGCGGGTGATGGCCAGCTTGCTCCAAGCGGCAAACTCGTCGAGCCTGGCGACGAAGCGAACGACGCGGCTGCGGCGCCGTTTCTTGGTGATGCGCTTCGGCATGAGGCATATATAGGCTATAGATCTGCCATGGGCAGGTCAAGCAGCCTTGTTGCTTTCGATTTCACCGACGACACCGATGCCCAAGTCGGATCACTGCGTCGGATGCGCCATTCTTTTGAAGACGAATCTATTGAATCGAGCTGCAATCCGTCCTCATTGGGTCGAGACGACCGATTGTGACGAGCGAGCAACAAGCTGCCCATCAGACCGCTTACAGGGTTCGCCGACGGGCGCTCCACAAGCTGGGCAGGAGACGGCGAGAGCCTTCGAGACGACCGACTTGACCAGCTCTGCCATGGGCTCGACGAGCTTACTACGGCAGGCGATTGCCCCACACCGTGCGGAAACCCTCGGCTCGGCCGGGCGCCCAGCCCCGGATCGGCTTGGCGAGGCGGCGCAGGAACCGCTCGTCGTCCTTGTCCTCCGCGCGCACGAACACCTCGCGCCCGTCGCGCAGCCTGACGACGAACTGTACGCACGCGCTGCCCCAGCAATAGAGCTTGCCGAGCTGGACGACGTCGGCTTGCTCGAACGCGACCTCGGCGCCGCCGGGCCACGGACAACCGGTGTTCGAGAGCGCTTTCTCGATCCCGCGCATCATCGGCGCACCGACTTGTACACCGGCCGACCCGCCGCTTCCCAAGAGAGGTCGTCTTCCTTTTCGCGCTCGGCCTCGACGCCCCACGACTCCTTCAGCTCGCGGAGCGCGTCGCGATCGGGAACCTCGCCCCACAGTGCTGGATCGATCGAGCCGCGCTCTTCGACGCACAGGGCGAAGCATGCCGCTTGATCCTTGGCCTGGTAGTTGGGGCACAGGAAGCCTTCGTCGCTGCGTGGCGGTACGTGCCGGGCCACTCGCCGGGATCCAGCGGATGCCCGGTGTCCATGAAGACCACGACGTCGGGCAGCTCGCCGCGTGCGATCGCGGTCAGGAGCATCGCGAACGAGTCGAGACCGCCGCCGTAGGAGAGGATCTTCGGGCGGCGCGCGGACACGGACGAAGACACGCGCGAAGCGTACATCGCCGAGCTGACTTCTCGAATCGCTCGACCTTGGCGATCGTCGTGCACTGACGACCCGGACCCGCCATCGGCATCGACTTGCGCGCCTCCCACCAGGCGAACAGCGATCGGGCCTCGCCCTTCGTGCCGCCGCGCACCGGATAGTTGGTGTGGTCGATGTAGACGAACTCGATGCCGTGCTGCGCGCAGATCGGCCGCACGACCTATTGGATCGTAGTCGAGTTTGCCAATGGCGAGCGCGACACGGTTCTTTCCTGCTACGTCCGGCTGGCACCGGAGACTGCGAGCATTTCCTGATGGCGGTGGTGCCGCGTGAACGATGTCGGCTTTGTCCTTGATGTTCCGATCGCGCTCAGGCATTTCTATGTGTGTCGTGATCGCGATTTGCGATCGCGTGGATTGAAACGAGAGGCTGAAAGATCCATGCATCATCGAGTTCTGATCGAGTTCGTGGTCGACGTGCCGAATGCGAGCGTCGCCAAAGACGTGCAGACGCGGATCGGCCGCGAGCACCAGGCACGCCTGGTCGAAACCCTCGTGGCGGTAATGGGCTACGCGCCTCTCCTGACGCCAGAGCAGCCGGGCATCGCCGTCGCGTACGAGCCCGTGACGTGGAGCGCGTCCGAGCAGGACTGGATCGGCGAGGATGATGACGAGGACGACGACGATGATGACGATGACGACGACGATGACTGAAAGGTGCCCGGATGACCTGCGCAACCTACTTTCAAGAGCTGCTCGGCGCTCTACGAGTCGAGACATGAGTGCATTGCAGCTACCGCTCGCATGGTGTCGAACCTCCGGCTGTGGCGGAGTGACGCGCGTCTATCGCTACTGCAAACACTGCCGGGCACGTCCAAAAACGGATGGCGTCCGTCGGCAAGCCAAACGGAGGGATAATTGACCGCTCTAGAGGAGTCTCAGGTGCAGGAGCTACGCGAGAAGATTCGTGTCCTGGAGAACCAGCTCGCACTGACCCAGGGCGTCGCGGACAGCATCACGTCGATGCTCGTCGACTACGAGTTGATGAAGAGCCTCCTCGCCGCGAACGCCAAGGAGACGGATTTCTGTCTCTTCTGTCAGCACCATCCGTCGCGCGGTCACCACAAGGATTGTCCGATAGGAAAACTCGACAGCCCCTAAGGTAGCTCGACGCATGACGACCTACTTCATCAGCGGGCACCTCGATCTCACGATGGACGAGTTCCGCGAGCACTACGTCCCGCGGCTCGCCGCCGCGATCGCCGAGGACGCCGCGTTCGTAGTCGGCGATGCCCGGGGCTGCGATCTCATGACGCAGATCTACCTCCGCGACGCGCGCGTGGTTCGTGTGCAGGTGTTCCACATGTTCGAGTCGCCACGGAACAACGTTGGAGGCTTCTCCACGATGGGAGGCTTTCCGACCGACAGCGCGCGCGATACAGCGATGACCGATGCGTCTGGTGCGGACATCGCGTGGGTGCGCCCCGGGCGAACGAGCAGCGGGACGGCCGCGAACCTGGCGCGTCGCTACTTCAAGAAGGAGTGAAGGACAGAAACGCCGGGCCTCACGACATTGGCGTCGCGTACGAGCCCGTGACGTGGAGTGGCGTGTGGCGTGCGTCGGAGCGGGATTGGATCGGCGAGGATGATGACGAAGAAGACGACGAAGAAGACGACGAAGAAGACGACGAGGACAACGACTGAAAGCACGCGCATGTGCTACAATCCACGCATTCGTTAAGCTCCTTTCAAGAGCTGCTCGACGCTCCACGAGTCGAGACGTCCCCATCCACGCCATCACGTGCGCTTCGCTCGCCGGCGCGATCTTCACCGGCGCCAGATCGCGCGACAGGTCACTCCGACAGGTTGCCGACGCGCGGAGGGCTGGCGCGCGCGGCCTCGATTTCGGCGTCGAGTTGCGCGGCGGTCTTCTTCATCGGGGGCACCGAGCGCAGGATCGGAGTATCTAACCGCAGGCGCAGGCGCAAGCCACAAGCCGCAAGCCGCAAGCCAACGAAAGCCGCGCCCCCGGGTGCTCGAAACCCAGTATCTTGAGGACCACGGCACTCGTGACGATCGTGACGACACGGCTGTGCCTTAAAATTCACGCTTCCTCAGAAACCCGATCGTTTCCTCAGAAACGACAAATCTCACTAAGGTCCAAGTGCGACCACGCATTTTGTTACCATCCACGGGCATGGAAGCCCTCCCAATGATCTACGTCAGGATGACCTCCCAAGGACCGCAGGTCTGGACCGCTCCGTCTTTCACGACCGGCTCGTCAGAGCCGGCATACGCTACTGCTGACAAGGCGCTCGTCAACGTCGGCAATTCTGCCGTCATACCTATATCAACGGGTGTGCCGATCTTGCCGACTCAGTCAGCGCACATCACGGCTCGCCCGAGGGAGACTTACAATTGTAAGCGCCTCATAATCTCAAACGCGGGTACCGCAGGCGGTGCTGCCGACTGGATCGTCAACGACATCAAGATCGATGGCGTCTCGCAATTCCTGAAGCCTGGCAACATCTCGGGCGACATGTTCGCGACCAATGCAGATCGCGACACGATCGATGCACTCAACGCGCTCGTTCAGTTCACCTCTGCGCAGCCGGAGATGGCTGTTGATGTGATCGTGACGTACGTTGGCTTCAACAAGAGAGGCTGCCCATTCTTCGCGTCGATTGTCGAGGGCAGCGTTCGCCGTTTTTGGTAGACTCGGGGTGATGAACGAACGCGGCCGTTACGGTAATCAAGACTCGGGCATCGGAACAGAGAGGCCGTCTATGTCGTGGTTGGGCTTAGCCGTGCCCGCGGTTGTGGGCGCGGGATTGTTCTATTGGCTGTCGCGATCATCCCCCGAGGAGCGCGAGTTGGAGAAGAGCGTTGGGAAGCTCGATCGCGAGATTGCAGCCGCTCTCGGCAAGAGCCGAAAGAGCCCGCGGGCGCATAGCACCAAGAGTCCGCGTCAAATCGACGCCGAACTCGCCGAACTCGCCAAGATGCTCAAGAGCGGTCGTCCCCTCGCTGAGGTCGAGGACATCGCCAAGAAACGTAGGCTCGGACAGCCGTGAAAGGTAGTGCACCGCGCCGACTGCGCCGCGAAATCGACGAAGCTCTGAACCGTCACGAGAAGATCGAGAAACTGCGCGCGCGCATTCGGCGTCTCCTCGTGAAGTGGGAGCCGTGTCTTGGTATCCACGTCCAGACGTGGAAGATCAAGAACGCGAAGTCTTACTGGGCGACCATGGACGAGCGCAAGAGCGAGATCTGGTTCAGCGCCGGTCTTGCCGATATGCCGTCCGACTTCGTCGAGGTCATCGTCGTGCATGAACTCGTCCATTATCTAACAGACGGGCACGACCCTGATTTCTTCGAGCTGATGGATCATCATTTGCCGGGCTGGCGACGGATCTATGCACGATACGGGCGGTACGACGAAGTCCCAGGCTTGTACAGTGCCTGAAACACGGGCGCTCCGCGGTTTCTTATCCGGTTGACCAAGACGTGCTCGGCGACGATGCACCCGTTCGGCCTCTACCGGTTCGGTGACCTCGTCGGCGTCGCGGTGTTCTCGCCATTCATCAGCATGAACGCGCACCGCGCCGTGTTCCCCACCCTCACCACCGACGAGGGCGTGACGCTCGGCCGGTTAGTGCTGCTCGACGGCGTTCCGGGCAACGGAGAGAGCTTCTTCGTCGCGCAGTGCTTTCGCCTGCTCCGTGAGGCCGGCGTGGTCGCAGTCGAGAGCTGTGCCGATCCCGAGCCGCGCGCATCGCTGGATGGCCGGCGCGTGCACAAGGGCCACGTCGGCACGGTCTACCAGGCCACCGGCGGCCGGTACGTCGGCAAGACCAACCCGGCGAGCTTGTGGCTCCTGCCCGACGGCACCGTGTTCTCGAACAAGTCGTCCGGCAAGGTGGTGCGCGCCGAACAGGGCCGCGTCTACTCCGGTGACAAGCTCGTCGAGTTCGGCGCCGAGCCACTCCGGGAGGGCGAGGATCCGCTCGCCTGGATCCGGTACTGGCGGCGCCGCCGCGCGCTCGGGCGCAGGTTCCACCGCGCGATCTCGATCGCGAGCACGATCACCGCGGCTGCCACCGTCACGAACACCGTCACGAACACCTGTCCCTCGTAGCAGGCGGTGATCGAGGTCGTCAACGGTGATCCGCTCCGGCATCGCGACCGATCCCGTCCGGGGATCGTTGAGCCGGATCTCGACCGCGAGCAGCTCGAGGATGCGGTGCGGTGGTGACATGGACCGCGCGATCTACCACACTCGTGTGATGGCCGCGAAGAAGAGGACCGCCGCGAAGACTGCCAAGACCGCGTGGGAGATCGTCGTCCCGTGCAACCCGAAGATCGAGACAGCCGATCCCGGCGTTCGTCGTCTCGAGGTGCCAGGCGGTTGGCTCTACCAAGTGCAGCGGGGCGAGCAAGAGATGCTCTTCGACGGTGAGGTTTCCGATTATGGGATCTGCTGGCAGCCGGCGGTGTTCGTGGCGCGCTGATGTCTCACCCCTGCTTCATGCCGAGCTGCGATCGAATCGCGCCTCGCGAGTGGGCGATCTGCCGCGACTGCTACCGCGCGCTGCCCGAACAGCTCCGCTACGGGATCTCGCGCGCGTTCGTGGCCGACATGACGGCCGAGACGATGACCATCGGGATGCGGCGCGCGATCACCGAGGCGCGGGCCTGGATCTTGACCACGTTCGGCGATGTCCCGCGCGAGAAATACGATCCCGGCAAGTGGGAGCGGCTCAAGCGGTACGTCCGCGAGCGCGACGAGGCGCGGGCCGCGCGGCGCGCAGCCGAGCCTACATCGCCTCCGATCGCCAAGGTGCCGCACCTCAAGCTGGTTCCGTAGCCGATCCCGGCCGGCTCGAGCGTTGTCAGGGTCGCGCCCGATACTCGATCGTATGCCCTCGCATCCGTTCGCCAGCCTCGCCCCGATGGCGCCGGCCGATTCCATCCCGTTCACGCTCGACGATCTCGCGCTGCTCTTCATCGCGACCACGCGAATGCTCGAAGATCGCGATCCGTTCACCCAGGAGCGCTACGCGATCATCGGCGGCCTGCACGATCGGGTGAAGGAGCACGCCTCGCAGCTCGCCGGCCGGCGGGTGACCTCGGCCGAGCTGGTGGGCTGGTTCCGCACGGTCGGGGCCTGACAGGGCCTGACGTCAGACGCGCGACCAGCCGTCCGGCTTCATCACGCCCTGGAGATAGTTCCCGTGCTCCGTGCGGTGATACACGTCGACGTACTTGGCGCCGCGCGTGACGAGCAGGAGCGCGGCTCGCTTGGCGTCGGCGAGCGAGCTGTGATCGGTGAATACGCGCTCGCCGGCCGCGAGGTAATACTTGGCCGGTTTGGTCGACGTCATCTCAGCGCACTCCGAGGGACTTGCGAAGCGCGGCGTAGTCGGCCTCCGTCATCTTCTGCGGCGACCGTCCTTCGCGCACGGCGACGGCCTTGTTGATGAGGCTGTCGAGCTCGCTCACCTTGCGCTCGTGCCAGGACTTCACCCCGCGCAGTGGCCTCTGATCGACGAGCTTGGCGTAGGCGACGCGCGCCTTGGCGATGTAGCGATCGGCATCCTCGGGCGGCACCATCCGGCGCGCCTCGCCGCGATCGGGTGACACGCCCTTGACGCCGTCGAGGTAGACGGCGACGAGCATGTTCCGGACGCTGTTGAACAGCCGCTCATTGTAGTCGGTTCCCTGCCAGCTCGCCATGCCGTGCATCCTACCTCAAGAGGTTGGCGATCGCTGGAAACACGAAACGCGCGACCGATCAAGGCCGCGCGCGGTTTCGCATGTCGTATGTGGCCCCAGGTCGGAGGTGCTCGGGCTCGATGAGGGTAGGACTTGGCTTGCATTGTTATCCACCCCGCGGCGGCCTGGTGCCTCAGCCGATCCGATCACGCACGCGGGTCGTTGGTGCCCGCGCGAGGCGGGACTGCGCGCGACGGTATCACGCGCGATCGTGCGATCTACCAGCGTCCGCGCCAGAACGGGCGACCGAGCGTCCGCGAGCCACCGAAGCCGCCGATCACGTGGAGCCCCGGGCTCGCAAACCACTCGCTGGCGGCGGCGTACTTGTTCGCGCGAGCGTCGATCTCCAACTCGCTCGCGAGGTCGGCACGATCGGGACCCTCGTGCCGCTCGAGGTGCCGGGCCCGGAGCTTTATGCGGACGAGACGGCGGCGGCGCTGGCGCTCGGTCATGCCGCCAGTATCGGATCACCGATCGGCCGATCTGACAGGCCCCCCCAAAATAGTTTCCGCGGTCTGGTAGCAGGAGCCGGTTTCGAACCGACGAGGTTACGGGTATGAGCCGCAACTGCCCACCAAGGGCTTCCTGCATGATGCAACGATCGAGTGCGAGGTGCGTGAACCCTCTTGCGAGGGAGATCGGGAATTGAACCCGACTTGTCGGCTTATAAGGCCGATGCTTCACCTTGAAGCATCTGTTTGCGTGTGGGCACCTCGCGAATGATCGCCGCGAGGACAGAGCTACCCGGAACGGGCGAACGTGTCAACCGCCTGCCCGCTGACGACCGTAAGAACCCGGCCGACGATCGCCGCCTGGAAGTGCTCGCCCTCGACGTTCTCGCCGGTGTAGCTCACGTCGAGCTCGACGTCCCGCCGACAGTCGGGGACCTTGAGCAAGCAGCCGAGCACGCCCAGCTCGGTGTGCAGTATCTGCACCTCCTGCGAGACGCCATCGATCCGGATCGCGTGGAGCTTCCAGTCGAGCACGGCCGAGCGCGCGATCAGGAGCCGCTCGGCTCGAAACGGAAGGTGGGTTGGCATGGGCGTGGCCCGGATCGTCGCGATCACCCCGAGCCGGAGCGGCTCCGGCGGCGGGCCGCTGATGAGGAAGCCGTCGCCGCCCGAGCTGAGGGGCAAGACGCACCGGCGATCCGGCGGGGCTCCGTCCGATCGCGGTGGCAGGGGATCGAGCGGTCGCGACAAGGGTCCGAGATCTTCGAGCACGTCCGACATCGGCGCAGCATACGCCGTCGTACGCCGTTCGGCGACCGCTGGGTCAGCGCGCGATCGGTAATGCCCGATCGCGCCTGTGATAGCAGCGGATGATCGACCGATCGCCGCGATCGAGCGCAGCCTTTACCTCGGTGTACCCGGGATGATTCGGATCGAGCCGGTAGACATGCGGGCACGCACCGACCTCGGTCGACAAGTCGTTGCGAAGGAGAACCACTAGCCATGCCACTGTCCGAAGTCCCCCTGTTTCGACCCATGGTCGTGCGCTTCGCCGACGACAACTCCGGCCGCGCGTTCTCGGGCTACACCGACGGCCGGCGCTGGAACGGCTTCGCGTGCCCGCACCTGCCACTCGACGAGTTCCGGCGCGTCCTGGATGTTCTCCTCGAATGGGGCGACGAGCAGCACTACACCGTGATCGTCGACCAGCACGTCAGCGTGCACGGCAAGGCCGGCGTCGCCGATGCCTTCGTGATGACCGCCAAGCTCGTCGCGACGCCCGACGGCGATCGCTGGCTGTTCGACTGCGGCGGCGCGTGGAGGTTTGTCGAGATCCCGCGGGGAGAGTTGTCGTGAAGCTCCAGTACCGTTGCGTCGCGCGTCAGCGCTTGACGCTCGACGATCTACGGACGCGGGATGCCCGGGCCTACGAGGCGTTCATGAACTTCACGGAGGCCCAGATGATGTTCTGGGAGCTGTCCGTCGGCTCCGCGGGCGATCTCTGGGCGGAAGACTGGCAAATGGATACGCGCGTCCAGTGGATCCCAGCGATCGGTCGGTGGGAGTGACACCATGCCGATGTTTCTCATGGACCAACGCGAATGGGTCGAACTGACGGACGAGCAAGTCGATCTTGCCCGAATGGCTCTCGATGATTTCAAGATGCTCCCCGATCCATCCGGCGCTGCGATCCAACTCCTTCGCAGGGAGTTCCCGTTCACTCTAAAACACGTCATCTGTGCGGTTGCATACGCGAAGCAGCATCCGAATGGATGACAAGCTGACAGACATCGAGATCCCGCAAAGAAAGCTGTCAGGACCGCAGCCCTGGCTCGTCTCCTAGGGAAAGGATGACCTCCAGATGAAAGAGCGCCTGCTACAGACGTGGCCAATCTTGACCGACACCGGGGCACCCGCCGAGATCCACGTCTTCTCCGCGCCGAACTCGGGTGGCAAGTCGTGGTACGCGCGCCTCATGACGTCGGAGGGAGTAGTCCCCATCAGACACCGGCCCACGCACTCCGCGAAGGACGCGATGCGAGCTGCGAAGGAGTACGTGGTCGCGAACCGCGGCAAGGTCTTGACCAAGAAGGCGACGACGTGGGGCAACTAGTGGCGAAGAAACCTGACATCGACACCACTGCCGAGGCCGCCGTCGACGTCGACGCACCACCCCCGCCTTGCCCGCATCCCGCGCATCGTCTCGGCACGCACGGCAGTCTGAGGAAGCATCAGCGTGTGTGCTGTCAGTGCGGCAAAGTGGTCCTGGTCTCGAAACGAGCGAGAATGAACCCATGAGCAAGAAGAAGCCCGACATCTCCGCGCGCGTGCTGTCTCCAAGCGAGTATCCCGCCGCGATCACCGCGAAGCAGGGGGCGTATACGCCCAAGATTCTGCTCGCTGCCCAGCACCCGCTTGGACTTTTCCACGTCGAAGATCAAGGCGGGGGGCATCTCGGCGTCTACTTCACGGCGCGCCGCGCGAAGAGATCGAAGGCCATCGGCGGCGCGAGCAGCATGGCCGGTGCGGCGCGCCGCATCTCCGCGCACGAGGACGAACTGATCCATCCCGAGGCGCCGCGCGAAGAGGGTAAGCACGGCCCGGTCTCGATCTATGCGCTCGGCAAGCGCACGGGCGAGCCCAAGCCGAAGAGCCAGCTTGATCGCGAGCTGGACACGTGGCTCGCGGAGCACGGATACGGGACCTAAAATGGCGGCCGGACATCTTCGACGAAACAGCTAGAATCGAGAAACACACGCATGGGCGACATCATTCAGAAGCTCAAACTCTGCGGGCTCACGTTCGACGGCGAGGTGCTCAAGCCGATCCACGCACCGCGCGATTGGCCAGAGGTGAAGGCCCTGGTTGACACGGGCGCGACGTCGAGCGTCATCACACGCACGCTCGCAGAGCTTGCGGGCGCGAAGATCATGCCCAACACCAAGACGTTTCGCGGCGGTCGGCTTGACGGGGCAATGGTGGCCATTCAGGTGGCTGGGTGCAAGCCGAGCTATCACCACGTCGTCGTCGATGACGAGCTGGCCGCGAACGCAGAGCCACACGCTTTCATGATCCTCGGGCACGACTACTTGCAGGATAACCGCGCGCGGATCGATTATGCGAACGGTGACCTTGTGACATGTCCGCCGCGCGATCCCGCTCCAAAGAAACGCGTCAGTAGCAAGGCAACCGGCCGTAACGCGAGAGGCAAGCCGCGCGGCGGAAGCGGCCGTAACGCGAGAGGCAAGCCGCGCGGCGGAAGATAGTGACCGACCAGGGTATCGATTACGTCCCTGCCGACGCGCCGATGTTCGACGGCGATCACCTAATCCTCGAAGCTGTGCACGAGGCCAGAAAGCCGAGGCAGTCGTGAGTCGATCCGCGTTTCGCTTCCTATCGAGCAGCCACCGGGGGCAGTACAGCGTGTGGCGTGGCGATCTACACCTCGGTCACGTCACGAAGATCGTCCACCGCATCAGCGATCGTGGAGCCACACGAACGATCGTCTCTGGCTGGACGCCCAGCACGCCCGACAGGATCGATCTCGCGACCGCGCCGACGCGAGAAGCGTCAGCGAAGGCACTGTGGGCGTATCACCAGGCGTCGCGCTGACGTATCGAGGGTTCAATTTCATCCCCAACAGCGATAAGCTCAAGGGACCATGAAGAGCCCCGTAAGTAGCACCTCCAAGGATAGTTGGTGGTGGTCTCCCTGGACGGCCGCGATCGCAGGGACGTTGATCGGAACGGCGATCTATCGTCATCAGGCGGACAAAGAAGCAACGGCGCGAAGAGGGCTGCTCAAGCAGGCGGTGTTTCTCGCTGAGGCGGACAAGTCGCGCGTGGTCGGTGTTCAGTTGATGGCAGACGGGCAGTGGCACGTCGTGCCCCTCGCCGACAAGATGGCGGCCTTCCGATGGTCCGTGGACGTGACCCACGGCGGATATCGTCCTGATCCGGGGACCTTCACGGTGTGGATCGACAAGGGCGAAGGAGACTGGCGCGAGTCGGCCTTCGCGCATGCGACGTATGGCAAAGGGCGCTGAAAGTCAGATGCTTTCGCGTTAAGCGTCGGCGGACGGGAAAACCATGGAGCGCCCGATCATGTTGTGTCTACGGTGCGGCTACGTCGGCGAGGATCGACCGTCTGGTTCCGATTACACGAAGCGGGACAAGGCCCATCACCGACGGTGCGACTACACCATGACCATCCGCTACCTCGACACGGAGACCGGCCGTATCACGGGCGGCGCCAATTCCCGCGGCCCTCGCGGAACGACGTAGAGTGGCCGCTGCCTCTAAGGCGCGCTCGACACTGATCGGCATCGGTGTGGTCGGCGAGTCGGCAACAAGCCCTGCGGGACTGCGGGAAGTGTCGAAAATGACCGACGCGGGTGACTAGGCTGTGAAAAAATAGGCCGCAGGCATGTCGAAGAAGAAGGTCTCCCCCGGGAAGCTCGTCACGGTGCCGTTCGATGACCTGGTCCTGTATCATGGCAACATTGGCCTCCACCGTGGTCGTACGTACGGCATGCGTGACGTGTTCGGCTACCGCACCCTTACAGGGCTGCCGTTCAAGAAGCTGGCGAAGAAGGTCAAGAAGGCCTACGAGGGCAAGGACGTCCCCGATCACAAGGGCTGGCCCGCGCAGCGCGAGGCGCTCAAGTGGCTCGTCGACAAGGGAGCCGACGCGATGTACCTCTTCAAGGACGACATCCGGGTCAGCCGCGGCTTCGACAGAACCTATTACCTCCTCGGTGGGAACCACCGATCGCTCGCACTCTATATCCTGGGCGCCGACAGTATTCGCGCGGCCGTCGAGAGGGGCTGAATTGGAAGGAACGTCGTGACATGCGCGGCTTGCCACCGGACTGCTTTCGAGATGCTCGCAGTGGATGCAGTGGAGGGCATTGAAATCTGCGACGCCTGCGTGGAGAAGCTCGCGCGGATCCGACCGGGCGATCCAATCTCGTGCGATGCGTGCAGCGGGTCGTTCTACGGAGATGCGCGCTGCGCGTGGATTTGTCGCGAGAGTGGAGGGGCCGCCTTCTGCGATATTTGCAGTTCCGTGGTGAGCAAGGGAACGTCGGCGTGACCCGCAGGCACTGCGGGGAGCTGTTCACTGGCCTGTTCCCGTGATCGCCGGGTACGATGGGGACATGCCGAGGAAGACCGCCGCGCAGCTCGACGCCGACATCGCCATTTTCCTCGCGGGTAAGCCCGCCTGCTCCGGCATTGACGCCACCGGCATCACCTCAACGCCCTTCACCGAAGCCAAGCAGCGATCAACCGCCGAGTTCGAGCAGTGCTACCTGGCCAGCGTGCTTGAGCGTGCTGGCGGCTCTGTCTCCGAGGGCGCTCGAATCGCCGGCCTCGACCGCACGAATTTCCGGCGCCTGCTGCATCGCTATGGCATCCGCTGAGGGCCGCATGCCGGCGACCGAGATCCTTCCGAACTTGTTCCTGGGCACCCGTGAGGACGCCGAGGCGCTGGGCGCGCGTGTCCTGGATGACTGGTCCGCATGCCGATGATGGCGACCGAGATCCTCCCCAATCTTTTCCTCGGCACCCGCGAGGACGCCGAGGCGCTCGGCACATGCGTCCCAGAGGACTGGGTGTGCATTTCGGTCACCGAGTACCGAT
>Ga0334722_10000905_pt1 | contig 40536 bp, 55 predicted proteins | sample C3_bottom_MG_FD_207210 | JGI IMG/M metagenome (GOLD analysis project Ga0334722, IMG submission 207210) | Sediment microbial communities from Yellowstone Lake, YNP, Wyoming, USA - C3_bottom | ecosystem: Environmental > Aquatic > Freshwater > Lake > Sediment | place: USA: Wyoming | collected...
GATGGTGCAGTATTTCCTTCATATGGTGCATTTACTACTTGCCAATTTGTTCCGTCATATATTTTTAATACTGGCGGTGAAACAGTTGTATCAAACCAAAATTGACCTATATATGGAGTTGATGGTGTATCTACACTTGCAGGCTTTACTTCTAACCAATTTGTTCCATTATAAACTTTTATTACTGGTGGAGCAACTGATGTATCGACCCATAATTGACCTACTTTTGGATTTAATGGTGCTGTAATTCCTACATAACAAGCTCGATATATTGGGCTATTTTCAGGATCGGAATTATAAAATGCATCCGCTAAAATTGAAAAATTAGTATTTATTTGTGCTGTTTGTTCACTTACTTTACCACTCGGGTAAACTATTGGATTTTTAACATATGGCATTATTCATTTCCTCCATTAGGTTATCTGTTTAGGTATTTGAAATTCAATCATTCCTGCTAAAAATATTAATTGTTGTCCTGTTCGTACAGTTGCTGGACTTGGTAAAGAAATTAATAAAGCAACTTGATTATTTGAAATCAAACCAATATAATACACATCAGACCAATTTGCAGTTGCTACAGGAAATATTATTGTATTTGAATTCACATAATAAAAAGTCGTATTATCTTCATTTAAATAAGTAAACCCAGGGAAAGTTTGTCTACTATATCCATTACCAGACAGCTCATTTTGATTTACATCAAATAAACCAATTTGTGTTCCATTGAAAGCTTGCGTAATTAAATCAGCACCAGTTTTATATGTTATTCTCATTTCGCCACCTCGTTAAAGTTTATTTTTGCGATTTTCATCTTGGTTGCAATTGGTAAATACCATATCAAGCTGAACTCCTCTCCATATAAATTACATCTAAAATTATGTTCGTCAAGAGGTAAATTAAATGCCAAAGACTGCTCATCTCCTCGATAATTTGCAACAACATTAAACATAATATAACGCTCCCTACATTTCTTTACATCATAATAAAACCCCTGAAATCTCTGCAAATAATCAAAATCAAACAATAGATTGACATAACATTTATCATATTGATAAGTTGTCGGTTCATCTGTAAATTGATACCTATAAAAAACTTTTTCAGATGCATCAAAAAACCATTCCCTATCTACAAAAATCGCTAAATCTCCAAAATATACATCATCATCAACTAAAAACATAAACTGTCCAGTCTCTTCATGACTGAACATAAAAACCTTATGATTATAACACTTCCTAAAATGCCATTTGTCTAATTGCTTATCTTTAAATACTTCTCTAAACGAATTATAGAACACTTCAATATTAAACAAAATCCCCGCATTGCCCACCATCTGCAAACTTAATCCAACCAATCCATTCTGACCCCTTACCCAAATCAACCCGTCCTTAACAAGCAAATTATGATAATCATAAAAGCTCGAAGGTATATACACACTCATAAATGTGGTCGGTATCAAATCGCTCAATTCAAGAAACTCTTGTAAACTATAAAATTGAACTGTTGGAACATCTGTATATTCCAGAAGTAAAATAGAAAATGGATTATACAAAGCTACACCAATGAAATTACGCCCTGCATAACTTTTGCTTACTTTTGTCGCCCCATTTATCTTATCTATCGCATTATTCCGAATAACTAATAAATTATCTTTATACGCTATCAGCCCAACCACATCATTATATCCTGTATACTCAAATATTTGCTTACCATTGATATCAATATACACAACTCGTTGCCCTGCTTTATCATAAACACCAATACACTTATCACTTGTTGCACAATCAGTTAATTCAAACACATGTCCCGCTACATTAATCGTATCAATAATAATTGGAGTTTCAAATAAAAGCTCATCCTTTCTTATATTTACAGATACACAATTACCATTTATGTTATTGACCATATTTGTGGTTGCGAACATATTAATTTAGAACTATCACTAGTTGATATAAATATATTAATCTGTATTGCCATTGGTAATAATATCTCAATCAACTCTTTAAATTTTAAATATGTTGCTAAATTAATCTGTTTAATAATTATTGGTTCAACAAATGAGCCAAATACTACAGCAAAAATTTTCTCCTTAAACATCTCATCCCACTTAGACCAACCCCATCGCCTATAGAAACTTTCAGGTAATAATTCTCCTAAATACTTCTTTAACCCTTCATAACCTATCCAATCTACTTTTCTTAATGCATTTTTAATCTCATACGGAACCTTTAACCAAGCAAATGTATAACTTTGCCATTCATATTCCCATTCACCCCAAGTCTCTCCAAAATCTTCCCATGTATCGAAATCCCCCCAAGTTCCAGTTATCTCAGCCTTTCTTATCTTTCGATATTTAGTATAGAGCATATTGCAAATACTCCTGTTTGTATTATAATAAATTAACAAACTTTTACAAGGGGTTATATATGATTTTATCAGTCAATAATCAAATTTACAACTACCCTGATATAGAAAGCTATGTGTTAGGTCAATTGTTATCCGTTGAAAGTGCTTATTCCCGTAGGCTCACATCACTCATCCGATACATGCAAGAATTAAACGGCGAAACTAACATCCCAGATCCACCATACGAATGGCAATCAAAATTCCTTTCCTCAATGTTCTACCAAAAAATCTTCTTTGCCTACTTCTATCTTCGTTCCTTCCTTGAAAAAGCCTTCGAAAACCTCTTCACCATCGATACCGACAACGAACAACTACAAATCCTCCTAACCAAAATCCTTCAGCATTACATCAAAACCCTCAATGTCAAAGATGCTCTATCTAAAGTTCTCTTCTACAGCCTCTTATCTGGCTACGGATTTATTTATCTCACATATAACGAAGACCTCAAACGTTTAGACCTACAAGTCATTAATCCCTTACATTCCAAAATCACTCCTGATCTTAATTATGTCTGCATCACTGAATACTTACCTATACCTGAAGCCATACGAAGATATAATCTAACATATGACCAAATTAAACCTTACATAGCACCGCAAGATGACCCAGAATATTCGGTCCTCACATATTTACAGAAAGTCTACGATGATAAAGTCGTTCGCATTGATAAATTCTATGGTATTGTTTTCTTACCTAATGATATCATAGCCCCACATCTTTACACCATTCTTAACAAAACCAAGCTCATCAACGCCGAAATAATGCCCGATAAAATAACCCCCTTTGTCGTCGAATTTCTATATGGCATTAACACACAAGTATCCTATGCTGACTTAGTTTATCCTTATTATGTTCAAGATACCATTCTAACCCGTGCCATATTAGATAGTGCATTAGTTAATCTAACGCTTGGTTTCGAAGTTGATACGACAGTTATTGAAGAGGATAGTTTATCTGATGAATTGAAACCTTGGAAAATTTTTTATACCCGTGGCGGTGGTGAAATTCAAGCAGTCCGTCCAATCAAACTTGCAAACTTTGACCCTAATGCCTTGCCCATCCGCAATCTTATTCAGAATGAAGCTACAAATGTTTCCGCTATCACAGAATTTATCATGGGTCTTCCATCCTCTCGTTCAAGAGTAACAGCAAAGGAAGTCTCTCTTAAGACACAGCAAACCCAAATGACCCTTGCCATCTTCATCGAACGCTTAGAAACTGTATTCATCTCCCAACTTCTTACCAAACTTCTCTACTACATTATCAAATACGAAGCACCCAACTTACAGCAACTTCTTACACCTGAAGAATTGAACCTACTTGCTACTATTACTCCCGATGATGTTCTCTCACAAATCAAGTTTAAAATCCGTGGCTTTACTAATGTCGTCCAGAAGAACGAACGCCTTGAGAAAATCATGGCCCTCCTCGAACTCTTCGGTCAACTTAACCTCTTACCCATCCTTAACATCGAGAAACTCATCCACGAAATCCTCTACACACTCGACCTACCGCCAGACATAGTAGAAGTCAACAAATTAGCTCAACTACTCCAAGCCATGCAACCAGCACAACTCGAACAGCAACAGAAAATTAACGAACTCCTTGCCCTCATCTCTAAACTATCTAAACACCCATCTATGGAGAACATCGACATGCCTAAACTCCTATCCGAACTAACTGGCATACAAATACCCGAGAAAGCGGAATAAAACTTTTATGAGGAACAACCAAGGAGACTAACCCATGACCAAACAACTCGATAAACAATCAAACCAACTAACCCTCGACAAAATAAATCCAGAATTACTTAATACCAAAATTCTTCTCGCCTTACTCAAGGCTTGCCAAGACCTCGAACACATCTTCGCCATCCGTGCTAAAGAATTAGCTTATGATGACACCGAACTAAATTTAGCCCTACAGAACCTCAACCAAATCATCACATTCAAAGAGAAACTCGTCAACCTAATCGAACGAACTCAAGCCATCCAAAACCTCGAACAATCAAAACTCAAACCAATCAACGAAGATACTAAAATAGCACTCGAAATCCTACAATATATCCAGGACACCTACCAAATCAAACCTAAAGACCTGCTACTATTCATACTCCATAAACTCGATCTCGAAACTATTAAACACGAAATCCAATCAACATCAACCGAACTGCCAGCCGTATCGATGCAGTAAAAAATTATTTTGTTTGCTTATCTGAACTATACTTTTCTAAATATTCCAAACCTTTTTGTAAAATTGCAATCAAATCTCTAATATTCCCAGGAGATAAATACATTTCAAAAGTTTTAGTAGTAGCCCACTTAGCAAAACCAAAAGGATCTGGGAATAAATGCCAAAATTCTAATACAAATAATCGTTTCTTAGGATACACACAGCCCCACCATACTTCAAAAGGTAAAATTTTATTTTCTTCATCAACTTGCCTATCTGAATTTAAAATATGAGGCAACCCTCCAACATCAATAATTACTTCAGCTGACGGTAAATCCCAATCTTGAGGTTCTAATTCCACAGGCATATCTTTAAATTTTTTCTTTAATAATTGTGCCAATGAAATAAATTCTACAGATTTTGTAGCCCTTTCTTCTTTACGCAATGCCCAAACCTTCTTCAATGTTTGCATAAGACTTTCTTTCTTCTTGTTCCCCATCTTACATACTCCTTCCCAACTTGTCCAACAATAACCCTAACCTAATATACAAATCATTGAGCAACCTTTGCACAAACCAAGGCACTATCCATGTCCGCTGATATATCTCTAACTCAGTCAATATGTCCCGAAGCTCAGCCCGAATATCATCAAATAACGTATCAACAAACTCGTCAACAACCTCCTTAACATCCCCATTATTAGAAAAATCATCAACTTTCTTACTCCTACGACCCATAAATCACCCCCTTACATTATTCAGGCTCCCTTACCAAATCCCACTTCTCTTTATCAAAAGAACATACAACCCACTCTAACCCCTGCCTCATTACCACAGGAATCTTTATCAAAAAGAATTTCTCTACCTCTCCTACATACTGCACCCGACGCCCCCTAACAACTTCCCCATTCTCCTTATTCACAACAAAAACCCAATCACCAGGCTTCACTCCTACCACTTCACCTTGGCTCATACCCCACCTTCCATTTATTTATAATATGCTCTAATTATACACCAACTTGCCTAAAAATCAAGCCCCGCACACACCTATAAACAAATCTATAATTTAATCCTCGCATGAACAGACCTACAAATAGACCTGTAAACAAATTCACAAATAAACCTATATACCAACCCCCCGCATAAACAACTCCGCAAACAAACCTATCAATAAACAAATCAACAACCAAACCAATAACCCCACCACCTTACCCCCGGCATAAACGACATACGAGGGCGACCCACCCCCGCTGGGGCTTTTTACTTCTCCGCCGACCCAAAAATTTGTCCAACCTTATAATCATTCTAATTTCAATCTAATAATTATTCCAACCCAACATTTGTTAGCAAATCGAATTGATAATTAGTCTAATCTTATAATAGTTCTTCCAGGTGATAGTTTATTTGTTGATTTATTTATCGAGGAATATAAAATTATCTTGATTGGTTCCTAATTTGAATAATTTTAAGGACAAAAAAGTTTTAAATAGAATAGATAGGCAGACAAAAGAATTTTTGAAAAAATAAGAAAATGAAAGAATGGATAAAAAAATAAAAAAGCAAATAAACTAATGGTTTAAAAATCCGATTTTTGGATACTTGACATTTTAAAAAATTGTGGTTATATTGGTAAGTAAAAATCCTAAAAAGGAGGTGCGGTTATGGGTAGAGTAATTAGTTGTCGGAAGAAAGAAGAGAAAAGGCAAAAAGAGCTTAACAACTTTATTAACAGGATGAGGTTTTTGGAAGAAACTTATTCTAAGTCAACCGTTGAGAAAGCAGTTTATAAGTTAATTTTACAAGGTGAAGTATCAAAAAAAGTATGTAATGAGTTAAAAGAGGGGTGTGTTATTCAAGTTCTTGGTGGTAATTATGAAAAAGCATTAGAAAGGGCTCTATCAGTTTATATTTGTGATCGTTTATTGGAACTTGAACTTGAAATAAGAATCGAAGTAATTAATTGGTTAATAAAAGAATATTGCAAGTTCTAAATCTATTCCATAGGGGATCCGTTATGGGTCCCCTGTTTTTATTCTTCTATTCTTTTATTCTTTAGTAAACAAATCAACTTTTCAATTCAGCGGTCTTTTAATCACTAAGACACTATAGCAAATTATCAGTCGGTCACCAGGCAAATAATCATATTATCAAGTAAAGAATACAACAATTCAGCGGTCGCCTACCCAGGTCTATTATCATATTCTTTAGTCAACAATATAAGATTTTACAATTTTGTACACAATTCCCAGATACTTGAGTAAATAAATATACATATAAACTTATAAACAATTAAGTATAAAAATTTATAAACATATAAACAATACAATTTGGTCAAGAATTGGGTGCTTTGTAAGTATCTCAAATTATGTAAGATTTGAGCAATAATCATTAGTAATAAAGAATTATTCTTTGTTTAGAATTTTTATAAAGTAGAGGAATATATGAGAAGAGAAGTTTCTACTTTATTTTTTAGTATTTTTGTCAATTTTACATAATATTAGGAAAGTGTATAGAAAAAATTTTTGAGCGAAAATCTCTTCTCATATATTCCTATAAATTAGAATAATTCTAAATTAGCATATTAGGGTAGAGGTCAAGGTATGGGTAGGGGTATATGTTAGGTTATGGGTATAGTTGATTACGGGCTTGTTTACGGGTAAGGGCAGGCAGTTTTAGGTTGGTTACGGGTTTGGTTGTATATTTGAAAAAATTGAAAAATTAAAGGATTGATTAGGAAATGCGAGGGTAAATTTGATAATTGGTTATAAGTTGGATTTTAGGGGACTTGACATTTTAAAAAATGATGTTATATTAGAGTAAAAAACACTTAGGAGGTGTGGTTATGGGTATGGTGATAGGATTTAAACATTATGAAGAATATTTGAAAAGGGTTTGTTATTTGTGTGGAGCAAAGATTAATATGTTTAAAGGAGAATTTGATGATATTCATGGTATTTGGTTTTGTGATGATTGTAGGAAAAAGATCAAAGAGTTTTGTGACAATTGTGGGCGACCGGTTCTTGATCAATATTTTATTTTGAAGAATGAAGAAGGCTTGACTAAACAAATCTATTGTAAAGATTGTATATCAATCATAGATTAATCCTCATGCCCAGGTTTCGATTTGAGGCCTGGGTTTTTATTTGTTCAATTATTTATTTATCTGGTCAAGAATAAGATTTTAGGTCGGTTTATCGGTCGGGTTGGTTCGGGTTTGTTTAGTTGTCAAAGTTAATTTATCAGGTAAAGAATATTTATTTATAAGTTTATTAATTCTGACATTCTGTCTTGACATTTTTAAAAAATATGGTATATTAAAAAGAAAAAGGTTAGGGGGTTGAGCGATGTTAGAGAGGGTTCATGAGTTATTAAAAGGGTCATTTTGGATGTTAGATTTATCAAGGGTCAAGTTGTCGAGGTTGGAATTGGATTTTTTAAAGGTGTTTTTTGATGTGGCGGTCGATCGGTTGGTTGATGATTTGAATTATCAAGAGCGGTCGTTCATTGTTTTAAAAAAGAAATCCAAGTTCATTAGTAATCCTTACATTAATTAAGGGGGTGCGATCATTTGTAAAAATTGTATAGAGTATGTAGAATAAATAAACTCTTAAGGAGGTGGGTTATGGTTAAAATTAAAACTCAAGAGGTTGTAAAGACTAATGAAGAGCTTAAAAATCAAGTTAAAGAAAAGCTTAACAAGACAATTGAGCAAACTAAGAAACAAACTTTCTGTGCGATCATTATTGACCCTTTTTCTAAAAAGAAATCTTCCTAAATAATCCAAACCTGGGGCGGTCAAGCCCTGGGTTTCTTTATTGTTTAATTATTTTATTGTTTAGTCAAGATTATTATTTATTTACGGGGTCACGGGTCCAGTAGGCATGCTATTCGGTGGTCTGTTTAAAAATTCATATCGGAGCTTGCTTAATCACTCGGGCATTATATTGAGGGGTTGGTTAATTATTTGATTTGATCACTATGGCACTTGCTAAGGGTATTGACATTTTAAAAATTTATGGTATAATAAAAAACAAAACTAAAGAGGAGGTGGCAAGTATGGTATTAGTCAAAATTGGTCAAAGGATTGTTAATCTACAGAATGTTAAGTTTATTGAGCTTATGGAGAATGATAAAGAGCGAGAAATACGATTTTATTTTGTAGATGGGAGTTATAGCTATGTAAATTTAAAGAAAGATGAAGAGGATAGAGATTTTGAGACGGTATGGGAATATTTGAGCGGTTTGTGGGTCTTTTCTTCGGAAAATTTTTTTAAAGGATACTACATTAAAGGAAACTATGATATAGAGGAGGTAGAGTTATGAAAGAGCTTAAGTATATTACTATATGGAAGGATGGTCGTTTGGTGTTTATGAAGCGTGAGGATTTTTTTAAGCGTCGGGGTATTATTTGGCGGATTATTCGAAGACTAAAGCGGTTGATTAGGAGGTAAAGGAGGTGTAGTTATGAAAAAATTGAAGGTAATATGGAGCATCATTGATGCGTCGAACAGGTATCATCCGTTTCTTATTATTGAGTTTGCGTATGAAGAGGATTACGAGCAATTCTTACAGTTGAGATTAGATATAGAAAAGGCTGTTTTTTTAGCTAAGCGTTTGCAAGGGGAAAAGATTGTTCTTTCTACAGAGCAAGGAAAATATGAGTTGGAGTTTCCACAATACTTTAGTGAGAAAAAAGGGGTAGCCCTATTTTGGTTTAGCAATGCATTTGAGACTTATGAGGAAGCTTTTAAAAGAATGACAAGAGAAATAGCGAGGGGGCTTTATTACAAAAAGGAGCAAGAAAAAAATTTATGGAAAGACTTAGAAGAAGCAAACCGAGAAATTTTCGATAAGTGGCAAGTGGCACAAGAAAAAGCACAGCAGATTTTAGACAGTTTACCTATCATAAGAGTGTATGGGGTGAAGCCATGTCAGTAAGTTTTAGGTTATTTCCTGAGGCTTGCATTGAAAAGATTGTAGAGCGAGCGATTGAGGAGGGCAAGCTATTTGAGTTATTGTTTACCGAAGAGGGAAGGCGATTATGGGAATGGCGAGGAGAAGATAAAGTAAGAGATTTGGTATTGAAGAAGTTAAAAATTAAAAGGAGGGTAAGCTATGAAAGTAATAGAAGCGGTGGAGCAGATGATTAGAAAAACAAAGAATGCGGTCAAGGAAGAAGAAAGGAAACAAAACCTTATTGAAAAGTTTAAGGAAATATTTGGATTTAAACCTGATTTGTTGATATGGACTGATAATTTTACATTGAAAGCGAGTTATAGGGTAAGTGATAAATTAAATGATGGTGAGGAAATAGGACCTACTATTGAAGGGAAACAAGTCATTGAAGTGGCGTTTAGGTTAGTGGAAGAAGAAAATGATGTAGGGTATGATATGGATTGGAAGTTTTCGAAGTCAAAAGGTTTAGCTGTCAATTGTTACAGTTGGATGCGAAGATATGGACAGTATACAGCGTTGGTTGAAGTAATAACAAAAAATTAAGCGAGGAGGTGTGGACTATGTTTTATGTGTTAAATTCTCTTATTGTGCCTGTTGATTTTAATGAGAAGGATCGTTATATGGTGTTTTTAAAGAAAATTGATTTAATGAATGCTAAGGAAATTTTATCCGAAGTTAATTTTACATCGGCGGTGGGTCATGAAGCAACAGCTACGGTTCTTAGTGAACTAATTGGTATAAATATTCCTTACAATCGAATTGCAGTCAAACTTAAATCAGGGGATATATGTATACATTTTGCATTGAAGACACGGTTGCCAGAAGGGAAGGTATTGACTGAGGAAGAACTACGACAACTAAATTATGAATTTGTGCTAAGTATGATTTGTTAATAAAAAACCAAGGAGGTGAGAAAGATGAGGAAGAAGTTAGAGAGATTGAAAAAGTTAATTAAGTATAATGATTTTATATCTGTATTGAAAGAGTGGAAGCAGGAATTTGAGAAGCTTTGTCGTTCCTTAGACAGTGAGACGGAGATAGATCATATTTATAGAGCGTGTCAAGTCCTCGAAGGTGGGTATGGTCAGATATTAGCACAGGAGTGTTTTTATTGTGATGGAAGAGACAAGAGCAAGGTTGAGAAGTGTGCTTTATTGATGTTGATAAGTCATGCAGTTATGTCTGAGATTTTAATAAGAGGTAGAAAGAAAGAAGAGATTTTGGAAGAAATAGACAAGTTTATAGAAGAAGTGAAAATATAAAATTCAAGGAGGTGAGCTATGCAGATTGACAAGTATTATGTGAAGATTAGTTATTTAACTCCAGTTTTAGCGTTGAACCCAGCTTCAGATTTAGCACAGCAATATATTATAAAGAAAGCAGAAAAGGAGCTTGAGAAACTTGAAAAGAGATTAAAGAAAACAAAAAATGAAGAAGAGAAGCAATTGTTAGAGAAAGAAATTGAAAGAATTAAGGCTGACCTTGAGGCTAAAGAGGAGCTACGGATAAGTGAAGAGGAGCAAAAAAGTAGATTACAAGTCTTCGCACGCACCCCTGATGGATTTTTAGCTGATTATCACTACCAAATTAAAGGTTTTATGAAAGAGGTGGCATTGCATTATTTGCAAGGACCATTGAAGAACCAAATTTCCAGATATGTAGATATTTGTCCTGTTGAAGAAACGGGGGATTATAAACGGGACTTTCTGATACCTTATTTGAGAGATGGACAATTGATTAAAGAGCCTGATAATTTGTTATCGAGGTCATTGAGAAGTTGGACTTATGGTCAGTATATTGTGACAATAGTTTGGTCTGAGATGTTGGATTTACCTTTAGAACAGGAATTTGTCGTAAAAGTGTATGGAGGTAAACTTACGGATAAGCAGATTTTAGATATTTTTACGAAGGGAGAGAATTGGGGTAAGAGTTCTTGGCGTGGAGCAAAGTATGGTCGATTTAAAGTTGTTGAGTTTGAGAGGTTAAGTGATGTGAAGAAAAAGGTTATATCGGTAAAAAAGAAGTAAGCTGAAGGGGTATCGATTTGATAGAACACGAAAAGATTAGAATGTGGAGAAGAAAGGAGGTGATGCGAAAAAGGAAACGCTTCGAGAGGCACTGAATAGAAAAAGTTGCGAGAGGAGAGGACCAGAAGTGGAAAGGACTGGAGGTAATGTGATCAGAAAAGGACTAAAAGAGGAGGAGTGTTGAAAGGAAAGAAGATGGATAAAATAGGGAATGGAGGTGATGTGATTAGAAAAGGACAAAAAGAAATGGAGATGTTAGGATAGGGAAGGAGACGAGTTGGAATTGAGAGAAGCTGAGTTGATTAGAATTTGATTTGAGATGATTGGAAGGGACTGGAAAAGGAGAGGAGGAGCGGAGAAGCAAAGCGAATGGACAGGAATAGAAAAAGAACTGACTTAAAATGAGGCGATTGGAGTAGGAAAAGAAATGACTACACACGATAAGAAGCGGAGTATTGACTTTTTTAAAAATTATGGTATAATAAAATAAATTCTTAAAGGAGGTGATTATTATGTTGAAAGACAGAAGGAATTTTGTTTTTAGATTAAGTGAAGCACTTCAGCAACAGATAAGTCGGTATCTTACTCGAACAAATAAGTCGATAGCTGATTTGATTGATGAGGCAATGGATAAAGCGTTTGAGAAATATTCAAAGTATTTGACTAATGAAACTGGGGTTAATGCATTATGGCAACGGAAAGCTAAAGTTTTACGGCTTGGTTCATCTGTGGATAAAGAAATGTATACTCGAATGCTTAAGATTAGTGAACTAACGGGTCGGTCTGTTGCTGATTTGATTAAGGAAGCGATTTGGGAAATAATAAATGAGGGGGAGGGCTAAAATGTTAAAAGAACAATTAATGCAGTTGAAAAATGCCTTGAAATATTATGATTTTGAAGTTTTAGTTAAAGAATGGAAAGAAAGTTTTGAAAATTTTTACAAACAATTTTATTCAGATTGTTCAACTGAGTATGAATGTATTTGGAAAGTATGTCGTTTGTTAGAAAGTATTAAAGCAGAAAGTTTAGCGAAAGCAGTTTTATTTCTTGATGATAATCAGGTTTCAAAGTCTTACAAGGAAGTAAATGCATTTTATATTTTGTTAAGTCAGTTATTTATTGATAGCAGAAAGACTAAAGAAGAGTTTTTTAGAGAAATAGATAACTTTATAAAGGAGGAAAACAATGACTGATGTTCAAGTTATTGAAGAAAGAAAAGAAATTGCGACAGCTGATAAGATTGTTCAAGTAGCCAAGCAAGTGCTCAAGCCAACAGATTTTGCAAAGATTAAAACGAAAGTTGGCGAAATTATCGAGATAAAACGGGATGGAATACTTAATTTATTGAGCAGTTTGCCTGTTGGTTATAATTTTAGAATTATTGAGAGAGAAATAACGGAAGACTATGCTTTAGTAAGGGTAGAGCTTGAAGTTGTATTCCCAAATGGTATCATAAGACGAGGAGAAGGAGTGGGAGTTTGTGAGCGGGCAGAGCTTAAGGGAATTGATAATTTACATAATTTATTGACTAAAGCCGAGACCAGAGCAATGAAAAGAGCGACAGAAGTATGTTTAGGTGCAGTGATTAATACAGTGATCAAGGAATTATTTGATAAGCAACCAAATAAGACAATTGAAGAGATAATAAAGTAATGTATACTCGAATTGGCTGTAGGTCTTGGATTGATGTAAGAAAGAAAGCATTAGAAATAGGATATTTGCTGGGGTATCAATATTATGGGTGTGGGTGTTTTATTGCTTTGAAAGTTCCGAAGGCTGAGATGTTAAGGATGAAGGGGATTGTGTATTTGGAATGGGGCGATTGGCGAAAGTATCTAGAAGATGAAGTGAGAAACTGGAGTAATGGTGAGTTGTTATGGTGGTATAATATTTGGAAGTATAAGTATTTAAAAGAAAGGTTTTTGTTTATAAAAGACTGGGTTAAGGAAAGGGCAAGTTTTTTACCAAGGTTGGTTCGTAGGCGTCTTGCAGGGTCATTGATTAGAAGATTAACTTATCGTGGTATTCAAGTTTATTTTACTCCATTTGGTCCCTATGTTCAAAGGGATGTTGAGCCGTTGTTATATCAATTAGTATATGATTCAAAAATTATAAAGGAGGCTATAGATGAAGGCACAGGAATTAAAGCAACTTATTAATTTACAAGACCAAGAGACTTATTGCCCGAAGCATACACCACCCACAGAATTGTGGCATCCTTGTGAGCGTAGATTAGTTCTTATGAGGCAGACACCATTGCCAGTTAAGCAAGCTAAGAAGTTCTTTGATGTGGGGAATGAATTTGAAGAGGTCGCATTGAAGAGATTATTAAAGGTTGTTCCTGTTAAAGCATATCAATTACCCGTGGTAGACGAAGAGCTTGACATTAAAGGAATAGTGGACATAGTTCTTGAAAATGGGGATTTCATAGAAGTTAAAAGCACGGCAAATGAACAAGTTCTTGATAGTTTCGGTCTTTATGATAATCAATTAACAAAAAAATATTATTACCAAATGCAGGCTTATATCTTATTGCTTAAAAGGGAACATGGGGTATTCTATGTAATTGATAGGCGGACTGGAGAGGATTATTTCTTTGATGTAGAGAAAGATCAAGTGATTATTGAAGAGATAATCGAAAGAGCTATTCATGTTAAGGAACATCTTCAGAAAGGGACTTTACCCAAGACAATTGAACAATATGATTTATGCCGAGCTTGCCCATTTTATAGTCAATGTTATCCTGAAGATGCGAAAGCCACTGTTAAGATAGTAGAAGTAAGCCCTGATTTTATGAAGAAACTTGAAATTTATTATGCAATTAAATCAAAGCTTAAACAATATGAGCAATTGGAAAAGGAATTAAGGGAAGAGCTAAAGGAATGGGATGCAGGGACTTATAAGATTGGTGATAAAATTATTAAAATTACAGAATATCAACGGGCATTTTATAATATACCTGAAGAAATTAAAAAACAATATGTTGAATATAAGCCTGTAAAGAGAATTTTCTTATAGGAGGTGCGGAATGTTTAGTGTAATAATAGCTGATTTATTAGACCAAGCGACTGATGATTTGAGCAAGAAAAAATTAAATGAATGGTTAATTAGTGCCTATTGTAAGATATGTGAGCATTTTGAGGGGTATGAAGAGACGGGAGAGTTAGATTTAGAACAGCTTGCTGAAGAGTTGTATAATTTGCTTGAGGATATGAAAGGTGCTTAGTAATGCTATTACCGCATCAGCAGAAGGCGATAGAAAAGTTTGAAGGGTATTCTTATTTAGCTTGGGAAACGGGAACTGGTAAGACTTTAACGGCGTTAAAGATAGCTGAGAATTTTCGGAATGTGCTTATTATGTGTCCAGCTTCGGTCAAACAGGTATGGTATCAAGAGATTGAAAAATGGGGTATAAGATTGAATAATTTTGAGATTGTAAGCTATGATTGGTTTAGGATACATTATAAGAAAGTGTTGAATAAAGCGTTTTGGAATTTGATTATTTTTGATGAAGCACATAAGCTAAAGAGTATTCGAGCCCAGATTACGAAGCTTGTTATGAAAGTGTTCACAAAGACATATAAAGTTATGCTAAGCGGGACACCATTTGAGAAACCTGAAGATTATTACAGTCAATTAAGAATTTTACGACCAGATCATCCATTTAATCAGTTATCATTTACTCAATATAAGAATTCATTTTTTAGGATTGATGGGATGTTTTATTACATTATTGATTTTCTACCTGGAATAAAGGACAAATTTATTGAGCGATATGTCTTGCGATATGTTGATTTTGTTAAGCGTGCAGATATTGTAGAATTGCCCAGTTTGATAGAAGATGATAAATATTTTTCATCTGAGCGATATTTGATTGAACAAAAGAATAAACAAATTGATGGAGATAATATTTTACAAGCATTTATGTATGAGTATAGAAAGAATGCTTTGCTAAAGGATAAAATTGATTATGTGATTGATTTTATAACTGATAACCTACAGACTGTAGTGTTTAGTTATTTTATTGAGCCATTGCAACATATAGTAAAGAAGCTTGGTAGGAAGAATGTTTATTTTTTAACAGGACAAGACAAGAAGGATTTAGAGTATGCATTGAAGGAAGGGGAGAAACCTATCTTAGCAACTTATTGTATATCGGAAGGGATTAATTTAACAAAGTATAAGAATATTATTTTTCTTTGTCTTCCTTTAGCATGGAGGACTTATGAGCAGGCATTGAGTAGGGTTTGGCGGTATGGGCAAGAAGATAAAGTTTATTTACAGAGATTGATAGATAAAAAAGGGATTGACCCTAAAGTTTGGCGGATACTTAAGAGAAAGGGTGATGTGCTTGAAGAGTTAAAACGGCGGGGGAGTTTGAGCGATGAATGATAAAATTCAAGAAATTACAGATGCATTATTAAGTCAAACAGTAGAATTTTTTCGAGATACAATTTTTGCGAATGAGAACATTTTATTAGCTAAAATATTTGACCAATACCAGAGATATCAAACAGAGTTTGCAAATGTTTATTTATTTGTTGAAACAGCAAGCGGTGAGAAAAAAGTTTTCCAAGGTCCTAAGCCGAGTTTATACAATCACTATTTGAATTATTTGTTATCTTTCTTTACCAAACGCAAACTTAAACCACGGAACATTAAGCTTAGAATATCAACAGGTTTTTACACAGATTATCCAAGTAGGTCAACACTTGAAGATACTTTCTTTCTAATGGTCATAGATATTGATGATATACTTGAACAAGATTGCAATCAAATTATTGAAATATTAAACAAGCGCAATTATACACCAACTTATGTCATAAAAACCACAAAAGGCTATCATTTCCTTTGGCTTAGCAAGAAGTATTTGATTAAGGAAGACAATGTTTTATTCTCAACTTTTAATATGTTTTTGTCTACATTTTTTAATCAGATTAAACAATTGATAGAGGAAGAGTTACCTCATGTGTATTTAGATAAATTGATACCTTTGGAAGGATTTTATACCAGAGCCGATGGTTTGGTTGTATATGAAGGTTTATGGTATGAAAGTTTTTGGGATTTGTATTCTAAAGTCATTGCAATAGACGAGAAATCCTCAGATGAAGAACTGACCAATATTCTACATAACAAAGTAGATTTTGAAAATGATTATTCAACGAGTTTATACTATGCTTTATATGATGTTAAATCAGTCAAGAAATATACTGAAACATTTTGTTCTGTATTGAATACCATCTTGAATTCTTGGGATACACATAGCTTTACAGAATGGAAAATTGCCATATGGTATTATTATTTGCTTTATCAATATTTTGCTAAAAATGAAGAGGAGCGAGGGAAAGTTTTACAGGAGCTTTTAGATAATGCAAGTCTATATAAGAAGGAGCCACCGAACAAGGCAAGGGAGAAGACAAAGAAATTTTTTGATTGGTTTGTTAGCAGGAATTTTCCGTTAGTATTTTGGTCGTGTCGTAGGTTTAATCGGGAGTTTGGTTGTCCGCAGACTTGTCCGAATTTCAATAAGGCAACTCTTCCGATACTTCCTGCGTTCCATTTGCCTGATGGTTTTGAAGTAGTAGATAAGATGTATTTTTGCCGTATTCCTATCAAGAAGAATGAACAAACAGATGGCTTAGAGTTAAAGTATGTCTGTAGATTTTTTTATCCCGTGTGGTTTGCAATTAATAAAATTGAAGGCGAAAATGTTAGCAAAGCTAAAATAATAGTAGCAGGGTCAAACCAAATAGATGAGTTTATTGTTCAAATGAGCTTTGAAAAAGGATTTAAAGAAGCCGAGATGCTATCAGTTTCAGATAAAAAAAGATACAAAGATATTCTTACTTTCTTCTACAGAGAAATTCCTACGATTATTGAGCCTGATATGTTAGGATTTAAGTATTATTCCGAACCTCGTCCCATTATACGATTGAAGAATTTTATTACTGCTTCTGTAGAAAATCATCCGTTCTCAAATTTTTATACCGAGACAAACGGTAGTTATCAAGTATTTAAGCAAATAATTAATCACATTTTATACAAGTTACCCGACGAATATTTTATTTTTAAGCTTGCCTGCTGGATAGCGATATTTTCAATTTTTTATTTGCGTCGGTATGATTGTTTTAGTATGAACCCGATTTTTGTTTTGATTGGTTCTACTGGTTGCGGTAAGACATCTGTTTTGCGATTGTATAATCTGTTTTTTAGGAAACCAGACCATTTTTTCACCTTACATGCTGATGATATATCAGTTGCTTATATGAATAGAAGATTGCCTTATTTTAGGACACCTTTTGTAGGCGATGATTTTATTGTTAACGATGATAGAGATATCAAATATATGAGGCAATTAGTTCATGATTTAGCAAATAGAAGGATTAGTAAAGCAAATATTTATTTTTCTCGAGCTACAGAAATGATTATGCCTGCAATGTTTACAATGGAGACAAAGTATTATGTGCCCTTCATTACAATTGAAGGAATGTGGCGAAGATTAATTACATTTAATGTTGGCTATCGAGACCCATCTTATATTGATAAAATAGAGAAATTTTACAGAGAATATATCATTCATTTAGCTGACAATTGGGGCTGGGGGTTAGAACTTTACCAAGAAATTTTTCAACAATATGAAGACGAACTTGCCAAATTAATTCAGCAAGGAACATACAAAGAAGTTGATTATGCTGTCTACGATTATGACCCCTTACTTAAAACTTTATTTTCGCTTGAATTTATACTACATAAACTTTACGATAAGGAAAAAGCTGATTTTTATTTCAAACAAATTTTGCATATTTTAGTAGCACCGAAGTTTAAGGAGTATATGTTAATTGAGCCGTGTATTTTTGACAAAGAAGTAGAGTTCATTACATTTAACGATATGCTTTCCACGATTAAGTATCAAGGCGATAAAAACATAGACAGAGTAATCATGTTAGAACATACGACACTTTATAATGGAGAGTTGCATTTATTTTACAATTTTTTGACTAAAGTTTATAGAAAGGATTGGGTATCGCAACCGAACTTAAATCCATTCTGGCTTGTTATTGTGAAAGGTAATCCTATAAAATTTATTTTACAAGACCCATACCATAAAGACACAATTAACAATTTTATTACTCAATTTCCGAAGGAATTTCAGAAGTTCCTACAGTATCTACAATTAAGTGGATATGACTTTAGAGACATCATTAAACAAGAATTTGGAGAGATACATGCACAAGAATTAGATGAAATAGCAGACAAATGGCAATAGGAGGATAGCCATGACTTTACAAGAATTAGCACAATTTTTAGCATCAAAGAAGCAATGTAAGGATTGTAAGTTTGCTCAGAGAAGAAAAAGTTTTGATTGGCGATGCACATTAGAAGATGCACGAACCGAAATACATCCTTTACTTCCTGCTTGTGAACATTTTCAACCAAAGGAGAAGACAGATGAGAAAGGTTGCTGTTCTTGATACGGAGACCCAGGGTTTATATGGTAGATTATTACTTGGTGGTGTAAAGGTAGATGGTAAGTTTTTTTATTTTGAAGATGCGGATAAGCTTAAAGATTTTTTAAATGATTTGATAAGCAATGGATATGTGATAGTAGGGCATAATTTATTTTATGATTTTTCAATACTTGATTTTATCCCACCGAATAGAGATTGTTTTGATGATACATATTTATTCATGAAGGCATATCAAGTTGAGTATAAGATAGAGAAGCCTGAAAGAGGAGTATTTGGTTTAGAGAATTTGTGTAAGTTTTTTAAGTTATATGAATACAAAACCGATAAGACAAAAATTCGTAAAGACCTTGAAAAAGGCGTTAGATTATTAGACAACCGATTGAAAGATTATTTGACTGAAGATTTGAATGCTACAGATTTACTTTACCGACACACAATTGCTAAGCATGAGAAATTTAAGCCCGTATATCTTTTAGATAAAGCTTTCATGATTAGACTTTTACAGATACAAAAACGAGGTGTTCCAGTTAATGTTGAAGAAATATCTAAATTGCTACAAGAAAAGAAACCTGTCTTTAATCAAAATCTAATGGCTTTCCAGAGGGCTTATCAATTCAATCCATTTTCACCTGCACAAACTAAAACAAAACTTAACTTACCTGATGCCCAAAAGCAGACCTTACTCTATTATTTCTTAACTACTAAAGATGAAAAATTGAAACAATGTATACATGATATTCTATCCCTCAAAAAGCAACAAGATGAGATTTCTTACTTAGAAGAATGGATAACCAAAGGGTCATCTGGACGACTATATGGTCATTATGATATTTGTGGAGCCATCACGGGTAGACTTTCTTGTTCCAATTCTAATTTACTTAATATTCCACGGCATCTGCGGTATCTCTTCTATAAAAGCCCATTCCTTAAATATGATTTTTCCCAAATAGAATTAAGATTAGCTGGACAAGTTTATTACATATCAACCTTTATTACAGCCTATAGAAATGGAGAAGACCTACATAGCAAGACAGCATCTTTTCTCTTTGATAAACCAATTGACCAAATATCCAAACAAGAACGACATATTGCTAAACAATTCAACTTCGCTTTAATTTACGGAGCCTCGGTTCAAACATTACAAGAACTTTTATACGAAGCAAATATCCTTTTGACCTATGAAGAAACCAAATTCCTAAGAGCTAAATGGATGTCCTATCATCGAAGAGTTTCCGAACATATCCAATCAACGATGAATACTCTTAAAAATGGTCCCATCTCTGTAAGCACAGTCCTACGAAGAAACCGTTATACAGAACATCTGAACATAGCATTAAACTTCCCAATCCAAGGCACAGGAGCCGAACTGCTTAAGGGAACTGTAGTCTTGTTTACAAAAAAATACCCTGACGCTAAGATAGTTAATCTTATACATGATGAAATACAAATAGAATGCGATAGCCAAGAAGAAGCAAATGATTATATCAAAGCTTTAGACGAGGCAGGGGCTGAAATGTGGAACTATTTATTTAAGAACCCTGAGATACCGTTTCAGGGCGAGGCGACTGTTTTCTAAGTTTTGATCTGATTTTTAATTCATCCAGAGCTTTGGCTAAGAATTCATGTAATTGCTGATCTTCTAATCCATATTTTTCTTTAAAGTAATATCCAGCTTTATTTGCAACTTCTATCATATATTTAAGGTCAGTCTCATCCAAGATACTCGGATCATAAGTCATAAATGTTAAATAACTCTTGAACATATTAATTTCTTCTTCTGGTGACCTATCTGTCTTTTTAATATATCGTTCATTAAAATAATTATCCATCACATTAGCAAACCGTAAGAGAATATTTTTCTTTGTATATGGATCCTCAATTTGCCGTAAAGATTGCAACACATATTCTTCATTACCTAAAACTTTCAATCTGTAGCTTTTTGCATCGGTAACCTTAGGAAGGAATAAAGTTCGTTTTTCTTCACCAGTCAATACTCTACCTATAGCCTCCCCAAACCCACCAAGGAACATAGTATCAAATATCTTTGCTACCGTTACAGGATGTTTAACCATTACCCCGAGGAAATACCCAAGACCTGTCGCTTTTGCTAAGTCCTCATCATCAAAATATTTCAGCACACTATTATCACTTACCCTACCATATTGAGTTAGCTCACTTAAGATGCCTGATTTGATGTTCTTAGCAATCGGTATGGTTTGCATTAATGTTTCCAATATAGCTCTTCCTGCTTGCTGTGGTTGCTCTTTTTCATAAACAGTTAAATTATTAATTAACCGTATTGCCGTTTCCACTACAGGCATCGTTACTTCAAATGATGTGCTAACTGACCCAGCCGAGAATAAATTCTTGTTTGCTAAATCTAAATGCTTTTCTAAGAAATCAAGTCCTGACTTAACATATTGCCAAGCTACATCATCACCATGTAAAGCTAACATTAAACCTAAATCATGGAACAATCTACCTGTCAATTCATCCCTTGGTATACCAGTTAGATTACTAAATAGATTTTTCCATATAGTTGCAAATGCTGGTTCTTGTTTCTCAAGATATGATTGTATTGGTTCAGGATTGCCTGTAAGAATTGATGCAATGGTATGATAAACCGTTGATAAACCGTCATATGTATTTTGTATTGTATCTGCAACTCCACTAAATTGTGTAATAGTAGCTGGAAGAATAGTTGCACCAAGTATCAAATGTTTAAAGAAATTCATAGCATATTTAGGAGAAGTAAAACTTTTAGCAAATGACTGAACTGCTACTTGGAATGGTGCTACAACATACGGGAACCAACTTTGTATATATGCTAACTTACCAAAATTTGCACCCATAAATGGAGAAATCGCCGCAGGACTATCAATTAAATTAGCTAAATGTTCAGCTAATAACTTAGCATCTGTAGAGGTAAATCCCTCTATCGCTATATGACCAAAATCTTTTAATACTTCCTTTCTGAATTCTGGGTTCTTAAGTAGTTCGTTATAGAAAATTGTCTGTACAAATGGTTCAACCGCTCTAATCCAAAACGATAAGTAATTATTATCATGCAGTTCTTCTTTAATTTGTTTGAACAAATATTCTCTAAGCTCTGGATTTGATACTACTTCTTTTATTGCATCAATTGGTGCTTGGAAAAATCTAAAACTTGGATACCGCTGAGATATAGCACTGAACAACTGAACAGCAGCACCCATTGCAATCCGTGGTAACATCCATGTATACATTCTTGAAAATTTACCAAGTGTCTTAAGCCATTTACTTCTTGCTGTATCTCTTCCTTGATAGTCACGAATGAGCTCTAAAGTTTTAATGAAGTCTGTTTCTTTTAACAGAGGATCATTTAAAGCTAACTCATCAAAATTTCTTGCAACACTTACTAACCATCTTTCTTCATGTGTCCATTGCCGTGCAAATGCCCTTGCAAAATAATCCTTAGCTAAATCTCCATCTAATTCTTCTAACATCTTTACATCTACAAAACCTTTCCCATATTTTTTAAACTCACTCGGATGCTTCTCTTTGTATACAAGTTCCTTTATTAATTTTTGCCTTAAGTTTTCAATTGGTTGTCCACCTAATTTTTCTATAATGGTATCAAATTTCTGGAATGACCTTATTAATTGTTCAACAAGTTTAGCTTTTTCTTTATCTGTATATTTAGCTTTTAAATCTTTTAGCAGTGTTCTATATTCATTGACTTCTTGTGTATATTGATTAATTAAAATTTTTAATTCTTCATCTGTAGATATGGAGGCATGCTCAAGTGCTTCGTTAAGTAATTTGTCAGTTCGTATTTTATCTTTTGGTTCATATCCTAAGAGTTCTTTTAATGTGCTTCGTATTTCTTTTACTCTTTTTTCTAATTCGATTTTTGTTGCTCTTAATTGATGTTGATTAAATGCTTTAGTTATGTTATCGCCAAATTCAACTAATTTAGTAGCTCGTTCTTTGGTTAAACCAAGTTCTTTTAATTCTTCATCAGGAAATATACCTAAAGCTTCATCAATAAGTTTATATTGTGATAAATTAAGTTCCCTAACAAGCGTAGATGGGAAAATTTGAGTAGCTGGGTCATAAATATATCTAACTTGCTTTACTTGGTCTATATCTAAACCTTTAACTTTTGCCGTATACTCTTTTAAATAATCGTGTATCTTTCCAATATCATCTTTAAATTTCTGTGCAACACCACCTAATAATGTGCTCGGAATATCAACATATATTTTCTTTAATCCTTCCTCATCTTCAACAATAACTTCCATTACTTTTCTATAATCAGATGTAGGAAGATACACCGAAGGTAACCCAACTACCCGTAATTGCTCCCCCGCCTCATCTAAAAACTCAATACCAACTCCTATATGCCCATTCTTTATTACTTTTCTTACATAGTCATCAACTAACTTCATAAAGTCATTTGAATATACATGCCCACCATGTAAGGCTACAATTTCATCTCCTACTTTTATTTTTACTTTGTCTAACTCTATACCATTTTTTTCTAAGTCTTTTACTATTGCCTTTGCTCTATTATATAGAGCTCTACTTGTGTTCATACTAAAGAAATCAAATAATTCATCATCTTGATTAACAATTTTAACAGCTTCTTCAGGTAATTTGTCAAATAATTGAATTATCTTATCCCACTTTCTTTCTATGAAATCTAAATGTGATAGATAAATTTTTTTTATTTTTGCTTTATATTTATTAGGCTCATTAATAACATCTGCAAGGAGTAATGTATTTATTTTCAGCTTATCTTGTAAGTTACCTACTATTCTTGTCATCCAAACATTAAAATTGGTCAAATATTCAAGCGAGAATTTCTTCCCTGCTTTTTTTTCTATATCACTTTGTGCTGTAGAAGCAATTAGTTTAGCAACTTCTCGTGAACTAAAATCTATCTCATCTCCTGTTAATGGAACTTTTTCTTCATGTATTGTCCTTTTAACATCATCTATTGTTGTATATGGTGCCCCCTCAATCTTTTGAATAGCTTCTTTTGCTTTCTTTGTTTTTGCCCCTAAAAATCCAGCTAAAGACCCACCACCAAATACCAAATGGTCTAATGAATATGATAACGGCAAACCCTTTGCTACCGTATTTAATGCCGCTTTACCCAGCTCACTTCCAGCAAATGCTACATCCCCAGCCTTAATCCCAAGCGATGCTATTTCATTCGCAACCTTAACAAGTAACGACTTTCCTAATGTCTCTTTAGCTACATCTTTTAATACTCTCTTTCCTAACCATAATGCTCCTTTCGTTGCTAGCCCACCTAATCCAAAAACTAATGACAAATCACTTGCTACATCTAATGCTTTATCTATTCGCTCAATTGTTCTATCAACTTGATATGCCATGCGTATTGTATTCCTTACATTAGCGACAAATTTATCATGCTCTTCTTTTTTTATCTTTTTGCCAACATGGGTCGCATCTAACACACGAACAAACCCCATCCCAGGATCTTTTTCACCAAACGCATACCTACCCAATTCATCAATCCCTATGACCATTTCATAATCTTGTAAACGAGGCGTCGTAAGAATTTCTGATTTTATTAAATCATTATCCTTTGCTTTTTGTATTATATACTTTGATACTGCTTGTGATACTACATTTGGATTTAAACCTTTCTTTTGAGCTAATTGATTGATTGTAGAGAAAAATTGTTCTCTTGACCGCTTGTCCTTTAAAAGTTTATTTAGTTCCGATTTCTTTGGATATGCAATAAAACTTAATACATCATTTTCATTATAACCAAAAAACTTAACTCGTAAATCGTGAATTATATCAGTTAGCCCCATAATCTATAAACTTCTTTATTTTCCACCCGCAAGTTTCTTTATTGTTTCTATTTCTTGTGGTGTCATTACATTACCTGTTTTTTGTTCTTTCTGTTTTTCTTTTTCTTTGTCTAATGCTAATTTTTCTTTTCTTACCTGTAGTTGCCCTTCTCTATATTCTAATAACGATAAAATATTTACAAAAGTTGTTAATTTTCCTAATCGCATTTGTTCAAGTTGTAGTAATTTGTTTAATGCATTATCTAAATGAGTTTGTCTTTGTTCCAAAATTTTTGCTTCATTCTGTAATTTGTCTAAATATATCTTATACGGTGCTACTTTCATTTGAAAAATTTGTGGCATCGCATCTATCAATTGACTTAAAAATTCCATACTTTTTGGAGATAACTTTGATACAAATTCAGGATTTTCTCCCATCATTATTAATTCACCTACACTCATACCATCCGTATCTACACCCGCTTGCTTCCCTGCAAAATAACCTGTAATCAAACTTCTCATTGCTAAAGGAACCACATCAACAGGATAATGCAATACTAACTCCCTCATCTTATCAAATAAATGCTCATTCGTATGCTTTGCTAAATCACTCTTTCCTAACATCAATGCAAACAAACCAATCATCTTACTATGTGCATCATTAAATTTCTGTGTAAAATCAGCAAGCTCTTTCATTTTATTGTTATATTCTTGTAAGGTGTTTTGTAAATTTTTTTCTACCTGTTCCCGTTCTTTATTTATATCCTCGAATAGTTTGCTTTCTTGTGGGCTTTTTTGACCTGTAAGAACAGCCTTGATTTCATTAAATAAGTCTTGTTTTAATTGTTGTTGACTTGTAGTTGCTTTCTTAGTTGTTTGTTTTGATTTTGGTTTAACTTGTTGTGTAGTTTGTTGTTGTTTTTGTTGCTGATTTTTAGTTTTACCTTGATAAGGTATTGCATTTTCTATAAAATAATCCCAAGGATCACTTATTAAAGTGCTCATTTTTGAGCTCCTGTTTCTGTCTTTATTGTCGGATTAAGATTGCCTACTAAATTCGCAATGTTTTTGAAAATAATTGATATTAATAATTGAAAATCTTCCCAATCTAATCCCTCTAAATCTTTTTTGTCTACTCCTAATTTTTCTAACATTTTAGACGTTATATTCTGCATTGCTTCTTTTTTCTTACCAGCTTTAACGCTTTGCTCAATCTGCCCCGAGACATCAAATAAAGTGCTCGCTATATTCGGATTTTGCATCATTATAGATAACAAACCAGGTCTCAAAAAATTCCTCGGATTACTCAATATCCTTTGCCTTGCTTCTTCAATCTCTTTAACTTTATTATAGACCTCTTTTACAGCTTGCGGTGCCTCATCTATATTTGTAAACTTATACTGACCTGTCTTTTCATCCTTCTGTAAATATTTCTCTATATCAGGAACATTCTTCTTTAACCTATCTATTGTTTTATCATCTAATATAGGCTTCTTCAATTCTCTTGCTGTAAATAAATCCGATACCATCGGCAAAATTACTGCCTGAATAAAATCATTCCAAGTCATCTTCGGTTGCTTAATTGTTACCTTACCATATGGACTTGCTCTCTGAGCCGATAAAGTTGCTAAATCTCTTGTAGTAGGTCTTTCTGCAGTCGTATCCCAAGGGTTCCTTCCAAACATTTGAGCATTAATTAACATGTATAAAGATAAAGGATCTAATGCCTGCATTTCTGCCATTACTGACCCCCTTAAATAATACCAAATAACTTAAATAAACCTAAAGTCCCTGCCGTTCCTAATAACCCACCAAAAACTGGATTAATACCGCCACTTGTTGATTGAGTAGCATTCGCAGGGAATAACGATTGTAATGTTCCAGCTGAACCAGTTAATGTTCCAAGGACAGAACGCCTTAATTCAAACGGAGTAAGTGCATATTGTTGTTGTGCTTGCATAATTGCTCGATAAATATCTGGTAAAGATAATTGATGTTGTAATTGTTGCCCAGTTATACCTGCTTGTAATGTCATTGCACTTTGTAATGTTTTAGCAATATTACTTGCGTAATCACTTAACATTCTTTCTTGGGCACCAGCTTTCTTTTCTCCTATATCAGTTTTATACCCTAAAGCTTGTTCTTGTAATCTTTGTTTTGCACCAGTTTCAGCTTCAATTAATCTTTGTAAGGGTTCATATTCATATTGCCTAAATTGTTCAGCCATTGCTTGAGTGCCTGCTGTTTGACTAACAAGTCCTTGTAATGCTAATTTTCTTATTGTATTCCTTAAAGCATCTTGTAAAACTTCTTGTGTTAATTCTTTAGTTTGTGTTCTTGCTTGTTCATAAATTTGTGGAATTTTTTCTTCAGCTTCTTGAATGTCTGTTGATAAAGTTTGTCTTGCTTCATCCCAAAATCTACCTGCTTTTTCCACTGAGCCTTCAAATATATCTTGTAATTGTTGCTTTGTTTGTGCAGTAAGTTCTCCTATTTTCCCCTGTGCCTCTTCAAAAAACTCAGGACTTCGTGCTAACCAATCTCGATATTGCTGTATATATTGTTGTATAGCACTTTGAACACCAGGAACTGCTTGCTCAGCAAGAGGACTTAAAGCTTGAAGTTCAGCAACAATTTGGTTCGCAAGCTCAGATACTTGAGGCGGAGTTTCATATGTTACAGTAGTATCACTATCTCCACCACCAAAAATATCACCCATATTATTCCTCCTCTACTTTATATTTTAACACATACCCATCTAAATATACACCATCAACCAATTTTCTCCAAGCCTTAGGATTTCGCTTCGTTATAAACTTAATATTCTTTAACCCCAGTTGCTTAGCTAACCCTACAAAAAATTCCTTCCATAACTTAACATCACCATAAAGAGACATCACTATCAAATCCCCTCTCTCATCCACATCCCAACTCGCAAACCCCCAATCCGTCGCTACTAAATTCGTTATATAAATCCTATCATACCCAGATTTAGCAAAAAATTTATCAAGCTCTTCCTTCGTTATATAATTTCTCAATCTACCACCAGCCTTCATATCCATGCTTCAATTTTAGTAATGTCGTCCTTGTCTTCTTTATTTTCTCTAATCCATCCTCTAACTTACATAACGCTATATACTTTTGGTAGGCATTCTCATATTTATCATATTCCCCTAAATGCAAATAAAGCTTAGCAAGATATAAATATTTTAACACTTCAGGTGCTTCATTCAATACAGGATGTGGATCACTATCTAAATCATACTCATAATAAATCACCCGATAAACAACATCATTAATTGGCGTAGCATTAAAATAAATAGTCATTGCATTATCATCAAAATAATAAGCCGTAGGATCTCCTACCAGCATCGTCCCTGCATACTTCGAATACTCAAATCCCTCTAAAATTTTATTGCTACCTTTAGGGAAAATTGCTTGAATAAACTTGATATTTGATAAGTTAAGATTAATAGATGATTGACCAGCCGATAGAACAAATTCTCCCTCTTTTCGCATAAAAGAAAAATTAATAAACTTCTGTATCTCTAAAAGTGCTTCTTGAAAAAGTGGTTTGTAAACTGAATTGTAGAAAGTAGAAAGTGAAAGGGGCTCCTCATACGGAACCCCCGCAAATTTTAAGATGTGTTGAATGTATTCATCATTCGATGTCCACATTGTTTGCTCATTGGATTAATCATTAAGCAGCCACTAAAATACCACCTACAGGCTGACCCTCTGCACTAAACCAAGTTGGGCTTTCTCCTCTATAAGTTCTAATAGCCATTCCTTTATACCGACCATAGTCCATAGGTCTCTCTTCATATACAGCCTCAGGTCTAATTACAGCTTCAACCACTGGTTGCTTACCTAAGAAGATACAAATCGCTTTGCCCTGTAATTCAGGATTTAATGAGCAAACAAACTTGTCAATATATTTACCCTCATCTCTCACAAATTCCTGTCCATAGAAGGAACCAATATATCCTTTGTAAAGCTTTTCAACATCACCAGAATAAGTAACAGCTTGGAAGAATACTGGGTCAGTTAAAAGCCTATTCTCAGCTTGCTTATTAATTATTACTAAATAAGTGCCATAACCATCTCCTGTGTAGGAAGGAACATTTAGGTCATGTAAAATCTGAGCAAACCTAAGAATATGAGACATTGTTAAATTAGAGGCAGATTTACCATCGATAGTATGATTAGTTGTATCATAAGTTACCTGTGTAATTGTTATCGGGGTAAATATTCCATCCACATCTCTCATAAATTGTTTAGTAGATGCTAATGTTTTTCCTGTTTCATAGTATACATCACCACCAGATTGAGCAATTCCAAGAACATCTAAATAAACAAACGCATTCATTAACAAATCTCTTTCAATCGATGCCACACCAATTTGACTAAACTTCTCCCTTGCAAGTCCATCAATATCTACAAATGAAAATAAATCCGCTCTCTCAGTATGCTTAAACTGTTTACCTCTTTCAGCTATTTGAATTAAGAACCTACCAAAATTGAGATTAAAATCAGGTAAAGCATCAAACTCTCCTACCTCATCCCATAATGCATCTTCAGGTCTAAAGAGGTCTTTCGGAACCATAAATTTATCAGACATCTTCTCAGAAAATCCAGTAATCTTATCAACATATCGCCTGAAGTTCGAATAAGCAAAAGTAATCTTCCATAAATCCTTGGATAATTCAGTCCGTATAACAGCTCGTGCATCTGTAGTATCATAAAAGTTGGCTGCCGATATATTACCTCCTTCAGCTCCTAAATCTCCCCAAAAGAAATCAGCCATGGTTCATCCCTCCTTATTATTGTTTTTCTATTGGTAGACCGCTTGGAGTAGATAAATCTAATCTACCCCGATCAACGGTCTGGTCATCCATATGGTAAATCATGTGATACTTTGTCGTTATATATGGTAATGCTTTCTTATAATCCCTCATCAAATCCCTTACTGTATAAGGTCGTTTCCCTTGCTGTTTGTTAGGTATATAATATGGATTATACTGTTGTAGTCTTTTTAATTGGTCTGCTAATGTCTTCGTTGCTTCAAGTGTTAAATCTTTTGCCTTTTCAAGATATGTATAATAGTCTCCTTGCTTTCTTCCTGCTTGAATATCCAATACATACTGGCGATAAGCAATAGGTTCAATTGTTTGCAGTAAACTATTTAAATTCTCAAAATTAGCATACTTAGCTACAAATCTTTGCCTTCCGACTGCTATATCATGTAAATCTGCATTAGTCAAATATTCCGCCCCTGGGAATGGTGTTTGATTTGCTTGCGTGAATTTTTGTTCTGGTTGACTTTGCATTTGTTGCTGTGGTTGCTGTTGTAATTGTTGCTCCTCTTGTTCTTGTATTGGTTGTTCCGTTTGTTCTTGTATTTCAGTTGCTTCTTGATTGTCAAGTTTAATAGGTTCTTTTAACCATTCAAAAAGTTTGGTCAGATCCATCTCTCCCTCCTTATGTCATATTATACATCAATTCATTTTCTTTGTCAAGAGGTAACCACTCATAAAAATATAAACAATGCTCCTTCTTATTATACTGCACCACTACACAATTAAAAGCCATACTCAATACATTTAACATATTAATCTGATACTCACTTAACCGATTATTCCAATTTTTAACTTCATAAAATCCACTTGGCAAATCATATTTTGCTTTAACAACTAAAAAATCAGGTAACCCCCTTATCACAGGACAATATAATTTAAACGCTTTGATAAAGACAAATTTCTTCAAAAAGTTATTTATATCTTTCTCAATACGAAACATTTTATTCCTTGGTAAGCTTAACTTAAATATAACTGGTAGGGAATGCATAAGTCGGTGTCTTCAAATATCTACTCTTCTGTGGCTTACTTTGTTTGTATATCTCTACTATAACATATCTTATCGCATCAAGCAAATGTTCATAAAATCCATCCTTTTTATAATTACCATGATGGTCAGCTTGAAATTTCCCTAAAAATCCTTCCAATGACCTATGAGCTTGGTCGCTAACTAATAACCTCTTCTTTTCTAATAAGTCTTTTATCATAGCTATGCTCTCAACTATTCTTACACGATTTCCACGAAAAACAAGACCATAATCTTTTCTTAACTTAGTAAACAAATCATACCCATCATATATCTCTCTATTCTTTCCTGCAATATCCCCTACATAAGTTATCATCTGTGGTCGTTTAATATTAAACTTCTTTTTAAATCGCTCTAACATATACTCAATAAATACCTTCAACGGTTGGTTATCTGAGATATAATCATCTAAAATCACAATCCTACCTAAATAATCAACCCCTACCAATACATATGCCGAATGCCTAATCCCAAAATCAACTCCACAATAAAGTGTATAATCAAATGTTATGTCAATCAATCGGTTATCAATCGTAATAATATTTTGCTCATCAAATACATCATCAAATAAACCACCACCATAATCAAACGCTCCCCACTCACCATCAAGCATAATCTTCCTATAACCTAATGGCTTCATCTCCATCTCAGTTATGAAAGAATGAGACACATTAAACCGCTTAGCAATCACCATATCCCCTATCTCATAAAGCTTCTCATACCTAATGTTATTGCTTACAAAATACTCTTTCCCTCCATAACTATATGGTATCATTTCTTCCCATTCTTTCTTACTTACCCGAGTTATCAAATAATTGTCATAAGTAGATGACCGAATAATATAAGTATCCTCACGGGTTTTTTCAGCAAATTCTTTATACAACCAATGCTCCTGCGAACATGGGTTAAGTATTAACATACCTTTTGAAAAATCATGCACCAACCTATAACGCTCACTCACTTCAACAAACGCTTCCCTACTTATTCTATCAACCTCATCAATAATTATCACATTAAATTCATAAGACAGCACGGACTTATATTGAGCATTTTTTTCATTGAGAGATAAATAATAGATTTCTACATCTGTCGCTTCATTCCTTATTACTTGCAAATTTAAATTCGTTGTGATAAGAGATTTAAGATATAGATTTTCTGCTAACAATCGCTCAAGCCCTGCAACTAAAGTATTCCTCAAATCTCTCAAGCTTTCACGAGCAATAAGAATACGAGACCCACGATACTTTTCATTGGTCAATAACTCATACAGAATAAAAATAGCAAGCTGTGTCTTACCAGAACCTTTACCACCAACCGATACAATCCATCGATAATCCGAATTGAAAAATAATTCCCAAATCTTTTCCTGAATTGGTGAAAGTGCTAATTGTAGCATTTTGAGTTAAATTATAACTTGACTTCTCGTAAAAACAAGTATATTATTAAGTTGATGGATAAAAAAATTATTCCTGCTACATCAATACCTGAATTAATTGAGACATCCGATTTCCATAATATCAATCAAAAACGAGCCCTTCTTAAGTATAAAAACATGATCATTGGTATAAAGGAAGGCGATGTAATAGTTCTACGATCCGATAATGAAGATTACCTTTTAGCCATTGCTGAATTCATCCGAGATAACAAACATCGATTAGAAATACTACAGGATCCTCATAAACCCTTCTGCCTTTCATTTAAATTACGAGATGGTAATAAAACATATTACCTCGGCTTTGGTCGGTTGAATTATTTTGAGTATAATTATATTATCAATCTCTTACGCAAATTTGGGGTCATTCAGGATGAGTTAACTCCATATGCAGATTTATTGATTGAAGATTATAAGCAAGGAGTTAAATTCTTTTATGAAGGGGTAGCATAATGGCTGTATTATGGTTAACGACTGGAATGGATTGTGGATACATTGAAGAATTTGCCAAGCATGAAGAGGTTTATTTATTTGCTGATTTTATTAGTGCATTCCCAGATATGGAAGACCTTGCATTTGGTAGAAATATTCAAAATGTTCAAATACTAACTGATTTACCACCAGAAATTTTTAGTAAAATTGATAAAGTTATAACGCTTGATTGCTACTTTGGTTTCCTTATCGAATTATTTAAGCAATTAAAAATTGATGTTTTCGGTGCTGGAGTAGAAGCTCGGCTTGAAAATAACCGTTTATTCCAAAAACAATTAATGCCTAAAGTTCCAAATTATCGTGTGGTAAGCTTTGATAAACTAAACTATCCAGCAATTACCAAAGTTGACCCAATTTATAGGAATTCCTTTGAAAGTGCAATTATTAGGAACCAATATGAGCTTGAATTCTATAAACAGAAACTCATCCAAACCGCTGGACAATTTGCTAAAGACATCGATTACTACCAAGAAGAAATTTTATCTGACATTGAAATTGAATTTGGAATTGATTGTTTGTGCCTTGGAAATGGTATTGAACCACCCTTTACTATAGGAATTGAACAAAGCAAAAATTCTTACATTGCTAAGGTTGTCAAAAGAAAAGAAGACATCTTAATGAAACCATGGGCTCTTAATCTTAGAATGTGTGATACCCTCTTACAACAAATGAAATATATAGGCTTCTTCTCAACCGAAGAAATTAAAGTCAAAGGAGAAACTGAACCTTACTTAATTGATATCTGCATGAGACTTGCCTTACCTTTAGGCACCGCTTATTTGAAATTCTATTCTAACATCTATCAAGCTATCCGAAACAATATCCCACTTATCCCTAAAGCTGAATATATCTATGTTATACCAATATCCTTACCATTAGCCGAACAAACCTTTGTGCCAATCACTTTTAAAGATAAATACATCTTCGAACACTTCATTGCTCTACAAACTTATTATAAACCTAAGGTGCAAAAGGATCTTACATTCTACGCCATCAAGGGTTATTCCACCGTTGGATGTATTGTTTTATACTCAAATTATTTGGTAGACTATGAAGAACTTGAAGAACAGGTCAAAAAAATTGAAGAAACAATCATAGCTCCAGACCTAAAAATTGGATACGATACCTTGAAAGAAAACTACGAAAACTTCCAAAAAATGCTCGAAATCCTTGAATTAGATTGATGATCTAACAAACGATACAAAACTTCCTGCACTTACATTAGCATCAATCTCTATCTTAACAAATAAACCTATCAATTCTATAGTCTGTGAGCCTGATGTATTACTAATCGTTTGAGAATAAACTTGCAACCAGTTTACATTGTCCGTCGATACTTTAATTGTTATAGTTGCTGTTCCATTAATATTGTAAATCAAATACCCATACTTATAAACTTGTGTAGGAAGAACTTTACTAATTAGTCCACTATACGCTCCATTGATTAAATTAGTCGCTTCCTTTAACGGTGCTATAATAAACATTTACTTAACCACCCAAATTAATATGCCTAACAAAACACCAATCCCTAAATATTTACCCTTCTCAATTAATCCCACTTTTGATTTCTTTTCGCATTCTTTCAACGCTGTATCATACAACTGTCTCTGATTTTTATAAAGCTCTATTTGTTCTTTCAATAACTGATTTTGCTCCTTCAAGATTTCATTCTGCTTCTTCAAATTTTCAATCAATCCTTCATATTCTTGAACCTCTTGCTCTAATACTCGCTTTTGCTTCAATTCTACTATTACCTGCTTAGCTTGCTCTTCAGGTATACAGATATCAACCGCGTACGCTTGGCTTGCTAAAAATAAACATACTAATAAACTACTTAATAACCGCTTCATAATGCAATAGTTTACCATTGCGTTTCTCCAATTCAAATTGTTTTTCTATTTCAAAAATACTTAAATCGGGCTTAAACTTTCTCCAAGTTTTGCTCTCCATTTCTTTTATTTTCTCCCAAAGCTCAGGATAATATGTATAAATAGCTCTCAATTTATCAATCCCCACAAGTGGACAACAATAACATGAAGTCCGTGAAATTTTGCTATATATCCCACCAAAATCAAAACCTTTTGAATAACAATACTCAAGTGCTTGCTTTTCTGTTATCTCCCATTCTACAAGAGGATATCTATAATGTTTTTTAGGCTTTGCTCTCTTCTTTTCATCATAAGCAATTCCAACATAAATAGTATAATCATCTTGTAATGAATTTAAAAATTGTGCCATTAAATCTCTTTTCTTAGATGTGCACCACCGCGATTGAATTGACGGAAAACTGTAACCTCTCTTATCAATATTTTTACCTCTACTTTTCTGATGCTCAAAGAAATAATAATCATAATCAAATTTTAGCCGTGTAATTTTTAAAGGTGCAATGTATCTTTCAAGCTTTTCCAAATGCTCATATATCTCAGGAAACTCTTTAGTCGTATCTACAAAAACAACATAATCTATTGGCATACCTCTTTCTAACATCATAAGCAACATTGCCGTGCTGTCTTTCCCGCCTGATAAACTTACTACATGCTTCATTTCACCACCACATCATAACCTAAATCTTTAAATTCTTTTACCAATTCATCAATAGTCCTTGGTTTCTGTATCTGCCCTCGTTTTTGCTTTAAAATTACAATCCTTTTTTCCCTCAATACTTGCTCCTTCTGTAAACTTTCTAATTGCTCTTGTAATTGCTGTATCTGTTCTTCTTTCTGCTTAATCATCTGCTTTTGCTGTTGTAAAGCTTGTTTTAAAATTGTATTTTCTCTATGTCCACGCCAAATGATAAAAATTAAACCAAATATCAAAATTAACCCAAGAAAAAATAAACTAACTTTTTTGTAATTCATTGCAAAATTATAAAGTTAACTTTGTTCCTATTAATGCAGGCTTCTTCTCCAATTCATTTACTCTATTTTGTATCGTTTCTTTTAAATCTTGTAAAGCTATATTCACTGCTTCTTCATCTGTTTTTGCTTTATCAAATCCAATAACAGTATCAATATAAAAACTTCTTCCATTACTACACACTACATTAAACCCTACAGCCCATCCTGTAGGTTCATCAGGCGGATATTGCTCTAATCTTACAACTGTTATTTCAGCCATTCTACCACCTCCTTAAGTTTTTAAATAATATACCAATTCGTACCATTTGATACTATTCTTCTTAAATCATTTTGCGTTGTAATATTTATACCTGTTTGTCCATCTATAGTTTGTCCTGACTGAGGTGCGATAGTAACTGCATTTGTAGAACTATCAATTTTCTTAATCACATATTGTCTTCCTGAACAAGTAGATGCACTTGGTAATGTGATTGTTATTGCACCATTTGTAGCATTAGCTAAAACTATATGATAAGTATTATCAAGAGTTGTATTAGCAGTTATCGTAGTTACTTTAGTAGAAAAAGCACCACTTATAATTGTATCACCACTTACATGTAATTTTGCTGAAGGGGCTGTCGTTCCTATTCCAATATTACCTAAGAAAGAAGCATCACCTGTATTTTTTATTAATGCTTTTGTTGCCCAAGTCGTATCTCTAAAGGATAACTGAGGTATCCCCACATCAACATTATCAATACTATACTTAGGAATATTTGAAAAAGACATATTAGAACTTTGCCCACTGGGGGCATTTTCCCTATAAGGGAACCATTCAATTTCAGTTATATATACAGTTGTATTTGGATTACTAAGCGTTATACGGAGCTTTTTTATATAAGTTTTAGAAGGCGTATAGATAAGGACAGGATTACTACTATTTGAAGTAGTAGAATAAATAGTCTCCCATATATCACTACCAGAACTTGTATCGTATCTATACCAATCAACTTGAATATTCGTAGCATAATTAGTATAATAGAAAGAAATCACTAAAATCCCTTGTCCATAAGAAAAACCACCTACCTGATTTGCTGTCCAATTAAGCTGCGGATTGAAATCAATTTCCAAAGTTCCAGTTACTCCAGCTGAAATTGAAGCATATGGATATTCATACAAACCATCAAAAGCACCGCTAACATTTGAAACATTGGTTGTTGTAATTGTATAACGCCCACAAGTTGCACCTAATAAACGATTTATACTTAATCCTATTCCATTATAACTTCCCAACACACCAATTGCCCATGTATTCTGAGCAATATATGCATTAGTCAGAAAACCATTAGATACAGTTAACCCATTTAATGTTGCAGAACTACTTGTTCTTAAACTACCGCTTATATCTAAAGTATAACTCGGCGCACTTGTTCCAATTCCAACTTTACCACTACTTGTAATAACAACTCTATCTGTATTATTCGTCCTTAAACTTAAACTATAATTATCAACCGTTCCGATAGAAGCATTACTATCTGCTTGAATATTTATATTGCCTTTTACAGTTAAAGCACCTGTAATAATAGAATATAATTTTCTTAAAAATTTCATAACATTACACCTCCCTTATAATAATTCTAAAACTCTTATCTCCTGATTACTACCATACAAATAACATGAAAAAGAACTATCGCAAACAAAAGTTATTGCTTCACTTGGTAAAATTGGAAATCCATTAGAAGCAGATACTGTTGCATCTGCCCCTAAATAAATAGGATTACTTGAATTATTCATAATAACAATTTGATTAGTTCTTAGATCTTGCGGTTGTATCTTTGTTGCATTATTGATTGTTAAAGCATAATGTTTTAAAATCTGTTGAGTAAAAAAACTTTTTAACATTACTTCATACCAACTTTGTATAGCCATTTTTTACCTCCTACCAATATTTATAAGTTCGTTCTGTTATTCCTTCTTTATATTTTAATCCATTTCTCCAAACTTTGTAGCCATATTGATAATTAATATCACAACTTGTCCGCCACTGCAAACATTGCCCTGCCCGCTTCCATACACAAATACTCTCCGCAAACTTCTCATTACACAACTCAAATGCCCTCCCCCATATACAACCAGCTTGCCCTGCTTCCCTATTAATCTTCCAACATGACCGATTATAACACTGATACACACACCAAAGCTTCTTACAACGCACTTGACTAATCAACTGTTTGATTAAATATGCCTGAGCCATAAAATGGTCTATATGCCCCTTCACCTTCCAATTCGAGAACATCACATTCAGCCAAGGCAAAAATCTCTCTGTTAATTGGGCATAACCTACTGAACCCCATCCATCTAAAGAAGTCCGCCATATGCAATTAGTCTCCGTTTCTATCTGTCCCATATTATACCAATAAGGATAATCTAAACCTAATATAAACTCCGATGCCTGTCTCACTTTAGGCACCAACTTATAACATTCAGAGGCATTAGCCACTTGCCACAATCCAAGCACTACCAAGCAAAATAGCAAGATAATATGCCCTCTTAGCCCATTCATCGTTCCCCCAATCTATATGCCCTATTCTAATCAATCTTGTTAAATAAGCAAACACATACCATAAAGACAATAGAAATACTTTCTTAACTACAAACTGAAATGGTTCAAAAAAGAAACCACTTAGCCCTGTTATAAAAAACACCAAACCCAAAACTATTATCACCCAATGCCAACCAAATTGCTGTAAATACTTGTTCATCTATATCCTCCTAAGACCGCTCTTGAGTTAACATTTTAATTAACAGCTCAAATTTCTCATCTATCTTTCTGTTGATTTTTTCTAATGTTATTTCTAATCTCTCTTCAATTTTTTCTAATCGTTCATACAACCTACCAATTTCATCATCAAACATATCCATCCGTTGCCGACAAACTTCTTTTATATTATCAGGTTGTTTTAACTCAACCAACCAATCCCAAACTATCTTAAACAATATACCAAGACACCCAGCAATCAATAAATAAACTATTGTCTCTGGGTTCACTTTTTCCCCCTTTTCTTTTTCTTAACCCACTTACCGCCAGGTCCCCTGACCCAGCCAGTAGACTTAGCTCATATCGCATATGCTTCAGATTTTGTATGCCCTTTTCGCATTACCCGCTTCACACAATCATCGAGCTGTTTAGGCATCTTTTCTCCTCCTCAACGCAATTCCAAACATCTGAACCATATCCCCATTATCAAGCGTCTTTGGTCTCCATCCTATATAAAACTCTATCCTCTTTCCTCTATAACTGAAAAACGGCAAAATCAAATTCCAACTCCTCTTACTAGACCAAACACGCCATTCAGATGGATAATTAAATGTCCCTATTACCCTTGTATCAAAATTATGAAGCGGGTTCCTAATAAAAAACCATATAAACTCTCTCAAGTTTTCATTCCTATTTGGCATAAACCAATCAGGTGGCTCAGGGCTATCATCATTACCAAATATTGCCCAAATCAATCTACTACTCTGTAAAATTCTCTTTACTAATGCCATATATTCCCTTATCCATTAAACTGAATTACAATACTATTCAACTCATCTAAACTCTGTGCATTATTTATTGCTTGCTTAGTCTGCTCATTCCATTGCCTAATTGCTTCTCTCCGCTGGAGTTGGACTGAATATTTTTGCTTAAGAGCATTAACTTGATTTGTATCTCCAATTGCTTGAGCCTCTGCTATCTTAATGATTATATAATCAGTCGGGGCAAGCAAACCTGCTACATAACTCTTCAACTCAGATAACTTTCTTAGCTTTACTTCTTGCAACTTCTCTGCATCTGTTCTTAACCTAATCTGTGTCCCATCATAAATTACATCATCAGGACTTTCTACATCAAATTCTATCGCTTGAACCCCCTCAGGAATTGCCTCAGGTAATAATGCACAACAAAGTATATTTAACTGTGGATGAATATACGCCCATACTTTCATTATGCTAACCTCCTGACTAAAATTATTCCACTCATCGCTTGTGGAAAAACAAATGTTCCTAAAGATGTCCAAGCTGTTGTTGTATCATTCCACTGACTTACATAACAATTCATTACAGGTGCATTTGATTGTCCTGTCGCTATATTTATTCCTCTAACAGTTTTATGATTAGTAAAATTTACTAAATAAACTCTCTCATCAGAATATCCCCAACCTATTCTAAAAGAACTATAAGTAACCGTGCTATATCCTGGTCCAGAAGCTCCAAAAGTTACATAAACTTCTACATAAGTAAAAGCATTTGAATAAGTAGTATTATTTGGATTTAAATAGGTAGGACTTGAAGTAGCTCCAGAAGTTCCTACATTAGCTGATGAAATTACATCCATCTCATACATAGTCCCACTTTGCGTCGCTATCCGCAATGGTACACTTGTAGCATTAGTAAAACTTATATAAGCTTCTTCTCCAACTTGCAAATTATAATCACTTGTCGCATTAGTCAAATCTACTCTTCTAAAAGTATAAACATTACTCTTTACATAAGTCGCACTCAAATCCAAAAACCCACTTGCATTCAAAGGAACTATCACATTCGGACCAGGTGTCAAACTTGCATGAAAAGTATCTAACATATCAGCATTTAATCCACTGCCACTACCTTGAGGGCTTATACTACTTGGTGGTTGCGTTCCCGTATGATTAGCTCTATTTAAATAATAACTTCCTTCTTGCCCATCTAATTTGTCAGCATTTAATCCACTGCCACTACCTTGAGGGCTTATACTACTTGGTGGTTGCGTTCCCGTATGATTAGCTCTATTCAAATAATAACTTCCTTCTTGCCCATCTAATTTATCTGCATTACTTACATTCGATTGCCAATTTGTTCCATCGTATATTTTTAATACTGGTGGATTAACCGATGTATCAAACCATAATTGACCTATATATGGAGTTGATGGTGCAGTATTTCCTTCATATGGTGCATTTACTACTTGCCAATTTGTTCCGTCATATATTTTTAATACTGGCGGTGAAACAGTTGTATCAAACCAAAATTGAC
>Ga0334722_10000906_pt1 | contig 40463 bp, 40 predicted proteins | sample C3_bottom_MG_FD_207210 | JGI IMG/M metagenome (GOLD analysis project Ga0334722, IMG submission 207210) | Sediment microbial communities from Yellowstone Lake, YNP, Wyoming, USA - C3_bottom | ecosystem: Environmental > Aquatic > Freshwater > Lake > Sediment | place: USA: Wyoming | collected...
AAGCGGATATAATATAGAAAAAAGACAGTTATTTAAATATAAAAGGAGCATTTAGGCCGAAGAAAGATAAAAAGATCAAAACGACAGTAGTTATTATTGATGATGTGATAACTACGGGGTTCACTATTTTGGAACTTACGAAAGCCTTAAAGAAAAATGGGGCACAAAAGGTTTTTGCTCTTACTTTAGCAAGAGGATAAATTTACTGAAGGTAAGGTATAATATATGTATATTATATGATCCCGGCAAAAGTTGAAATTTCTTCGAGAACGATTGTTTTTACCATTTTTTTTCTTATTGGTTTAAAATTCTTGTGGTTGGTAAAAGATCTTATCTTTTCTTTGTTTATTGCTTTAATTCTGGTGAGCGCTTTGAAACAACCCGTTTCTTTTTTGGAGAAGAAAAGAATTCCCCGGATTTTTGCATCAGCCATTGTCTATTTTTTATTTCTTTTCTGTATTGGTAATGCTTTTGGACTGATCTTTCCCCCACTCATTACCGAAATCACTCATTTATTAAGAAATCTTCCCAACATAATTCAAAATAGTCCTCCATATATTTCTTCATTTATCAATTGGGATTCGTTCGTCCAGTATATTCCGAATATTACTAACAACATATTCAACATTATCAAAAACGTTTTTTCCAACGCGCTTTTCGTTATCTCGACGCTTTTTTTCGGGTTTTACCTCCTTCTGGAAGAGGATGCCATCAAAAAAATTCTCCTGAAGTTTTATGAAGAAAAAGAACTGCGGCCGGCCTTTTCAATTATCGAAAAGGTTGAAAAAAGATTGAATTCTTGGTTTTGGGGTGAGGTTGTGCTTATGGCGACAATAGGGATAATGACCTTTGTGGGACTTAATCTTATTGGAATGAAATACCCCCTTGCTCTGGCCGTTTTCGCAGGTCTTCTTGAGGTAATCCCTAATATTGGTCCTATCACATCTGCAATTCCTGCGGTCATCATTGGGTTATCACAATCGTATTTTTTAGGATTTGCCGCAATCGCGCTTTATTTCATTATTCAACAGCTTGAGAATCATTTGATCGTTCCTTTAGTCATGAAAAAAGCGGTAGGTCTCAATCCGATAGCAACGCTTATGGCTCTCATTATTGGAGGGAAGCTTGCCGGAGTTTTAGGAATCCTTCTCTCTGTTCCCATAATGCTTCTTCTTGAAACGGTTCTTGTTGAAGTTATGAAAGGCAAAAAAGGAGCGTAATATTATTTTTGATTTCTCCGTGCGAGCCAGCGTTTCTTCAGAAAACCATAGGTGGCCGTGGATATAAGATAACCAACGGAAGCGACGAACGCGTTCAGAAATGGATGATTATCACCAATTAATTTCATAAAAATAAAAATAAGGATATATGTTGATATTGCGATGAATATTGCCCTTGTTCCGCTTGTTTCCCAAGCTTTATCTGATTCTACCCTTTTGTTACGCGACTCAATTTTGTAAATACGGCTTTCTAATTCCTCGAATTTTTCTGTATAATCTGTGTTTATTGCCATTGTATTAATGAAACTTATTTTTTGCCTGATTTTGATAATGCATTAAGCTGAATAGTGACGGAGCGTGCAAAAAAACAAGACTTTTCACTATCATTTGGATATGAACAGACTCTGCTTTCCCCGGTAGTCAAGGCACAGTTTAAAATACACATATACCGAACAATGTCTTTTCCATCCCTGGTAATATTTTCAGTTTCTCTATAAATACAGGATTCCATATGCGGATATTACTTTTTTCTCTTCATCTTGTCAAGACGAAGCAAAAACAGTATTATTGATGAATGAAAATCGCTGTACTGGGAGGAGGATTTACAGGCTTAACAGCTTCATATTATCTTGCAAAAAACGGTCATAATGTCGTTGTTTTTGAAAAGGAAAAAATATTAGGTGGACTCGCCTCTGGTTTTACGTCTGATAATTGGGATTGGGTTTTAGAGCGCGCATATCACCACCTTTTTCATAGCGACGGCGATATTCTCAATTTTGCCAGCGAAACAGGATTCAATAATATTTTCTTCCAGGAGCCGGAAACAGCGTCCCTCTACAAAGATCAGGATAATTACCGCATAATTCCCGTAGATACCCCGCAAGATTTCCTGAAATTCCCTTTTCTTTCTCTTCCCGAGAAGCTAAGATCGGCGGTGATACTTGCTTTTCTTAAATTTTCACCATATCTTACCTTTTATGAAAAGCAGACTGCAGAGGAATTTTTGAAGAAAACAATGGGGAATAATGCATGGAATATCCTATGGAAAGAACTCTTTCGGAAAAAGTTCGGTAAATATGCGGAAAATATTGTAGCAGCTTTCATATGGGCAAGGATCAATAAACGAACAAAAAAACTCGGGTATGTAAAAGGGGGATTCCAAAGCTTTATTGACTATATTGCTGAGGTGAACACAAAACAAGGGGTAGAAATTCAAAAAGGAGTCTCGGTAAATGAGATAACAAAAACCGCGGCGACCTTTAAAGTCAATGAAGAGCATTTTGACAGTATCATTTCGACATTACCCACACCAGTATTGGTGAAAATAACGGGCAATTTATTTCCTCAGGTATATCTCAAAAAGCTTGGAAAACTTCAATATCTTCATGCGGTTAATCTCATTCTTGAGACAGATAATCCCTTTATCGAAAAAACCTACTGGTTGAGTGTATGCGTGAAAAGCCTGCCGTTTATGGTAGTTGTCCAGCATTCAAATTTCATCGACAAGGAATATTATGGGGGAAAGCACATCACCTATATTGCTAAATATATTGACATGGATGACAAGCTTTTGAAAATGGATAAAGGAGAGATTTTGGATTATTGGGTTCCACATCTGAAGAAAACTCTCAATTCCAGATTTAAAATCTTGAATGCTCATCTATTCAAAGGCCCGTTTGCACAGCCTATCTTTGATAAAGAATTTGTAAAGAATAAGCCGGATTTTGAAACGCCAGTAAAAAATTTCTTTATCGCCAATCTTGATATGACGTATCCCTACGACAGGGGAACAAACTACGCGGTGAAACTGGGAAAGGAAGTAAGCAAATTAATACAGTGATTTACTTATCTATAACCGGAAGGCCATTCAACTGCTCTTTTTTAACCTCTTTGTAATTTTTGTTTCGTATCAAAGCAGGTTTTCCATTATTTTCAACTACATAATAGGCAAAGCCGTGCATCTGTTGAACAAGAGAGTAGTCAGCGTGTCCAGGAAGACTGGCTTCGTCCTTTTTTTCGAAATTGACAGGACTATTGTCTGCTGTAACAAAATATGTTTCTCCAGTATTTACAAATAGATGCCCATGTCCGGACGCAAAATAGATACTGTCACCATCTTTGACAGGAGTAGCCTTAAATTCTTCGACTATGCCGGCAATCATTTTCCCGTTACTGTCCAATGCGAGTGTTTGCTCGAGAGCGATTCCTTGACCGAATAAAATCCAGTAGGTTTCGTCCAGTTTTCCAACGTGGTAATGGCCGTATGTTTTAATATATTCTCCGCTAATTGTTCCCGGTTCCCAAATAGTGATATTTGTTTGTTTTTTACCCCCACGGATCATGTAATAGTGAATAGCAGGACCTGCTCCATTTGGATCCATCAGGACCTCCTTCATTTTTTCATGGGTTCTTGGACCATAATGCTTGGGGACGAAGGTGAAATCAATATTCATAATGTAATATGATGTATTAAATTATTAATATTTAAAATACCTTTTTGCGTTCCTGTTCTCTTACTTCTTCGGTTTCATCGGGCCTTTTATAATCATCTTCAAGCCGATAGGTAGTTCCTGTTTCTGGAGTCGATACCTCGATAACATCGCAGTCGGTAATACCGATTAATCGATGTCTTTGCCCAACTACACAGCTATATCCCTGACCTTTTTGAAGTTCTGTTTCAACAAGTTTTCCCTGATCATTATCCCACATGACCTTTACTCTTCCATTGAGCAAATACCACGTCTCCTGTTTTTGATCATGAACTTGAAGGCTTAGCCGTTTGCCGGCATTAATATGCAGGATTTTTCCCATATAATGTTTGCCTTCCGGCACCCAATGGATTTCGTATCCCCACGGTTTTTCTACCCTCTTTTGATAAGGCGCAGTCGTGAATGTTTTTGGGTCAAAATGACTCTTCATAAGAACAGTATTTTATAATACCGGCTGATTTAGTATAATGCAATACATTCATGGGAAAAGACCGATTTATTATTTTACTTCGAACGCTTCGCGTAAATCAATGGATAAAAAATCTTGTTGTTTTTACTGCCATTCTTTTTTCAGGAAAATTATTTGAGCCAGATTTGTTTATTCGGACGCTCTGGGCTTTTTTTATTTTTTGTCTTTTATCTTCCACTTCATATGTACTGAATGATATTATTGATCTCCCTTATGACAAAAAACACCCCATCAAACGATTCCGGCCAATCGCGTCAGGGTTGATTACGATGCCCGAAGCAACATTTATGGTATTCCTTTTTACTCTCGTGTCTCTTATTCTTTCTCTTTTTTTCTCTATCTCTTTTTTCTTTTTGAGCCTTTTATTTATCCTTTTGCATTTTTTTTATTCCCTCTATTTAAAAAAACATCCCATTGTGGACATTTTTGCCATTTCGTTTTCCTTTATGATTCGTACGTTTGGTGGAGAGATAGCTTCGGGATACCATATTCCCATATGGCTGGTACTTACTATCTTTTTTGTTTCGCTTTTTATGGCGACGGTAAAAAGGCACGCGGAGTTAGTGTCACACGGTAAAGAGGCGAGGCCGTCCCTCTATCATTACAAAGAACATCTTCTTGATTTTTTAACCAATACGTTTGCAACAATTACCATTATTGCTTATTCCTTCTATACGTATTTTGAAAGATTACCTTCCGCAAGAACATTTTTTACCGACCTTTTTTCAAACTCTTTTCCTGGATTTGAAGCAAGAAAATGGATGATGGTGACAATTCCTTTTGTGGTTTATGGAATCGCCCGATATGCCCAGTTGCTTTACGAGAAAGCCGAGGGAGAACGCCCAGAAAAACTTATCACTACCGATATCCCTTTGATCGCGTCGATTGGAATCTGGGCATGTATCGTAATTTCATTAATTTACATATTGTAGAATAGGAAGAATCACTTGTTTTGTAGCAAATAAGCGATGGTAATGGAAATTACATAATAGATAATAGTCATATTATTAATTAGATATACATATGAAATTGAAATCAGAAGACAAAAATCCTAAAAGACAGGCGGTTACTTTGGCAATTGAGCAAATCCAGAAACAGTTTGGAAGAGGATCTATTATGAGGTTAGGACAAACACCAGTTGTTCCTGTTGAGGTAATAAAGACAGGAATATTGCCTTTGGACCTTGCCCTTGGAGTAGGGGGTATTCCTAAAGGAAGAATCATTGAAATTTTTGGTCCCGAGTCAGCAGGAAAAACAACGCTTTGTCTTTCATTAATGGCGGAAACTCAAAAAGCAGGAGGAGTAGCTGCATTTATCGATGCCGAACATGCGTTCGATCCCGCATGGGCGCGAACGATTGGAGTAAAGCTTGACGATCTGCTGGTCTCCCAACCGGATACAGGAGAACAGGCGCTTGAAATTGCAGAAGCGCTGATCCGTTCAGGAGGAGTCGATTTAGTCGTCGTTGATTCTGTCGCCGCCCTTGTTCCACGAAATGAGATTGAAGGAGAGATGGGAGAAGCGCAGATGGGTCTTCAAGCAAGACTCATGTCTCAAGCATTGCGAAAATTGACAGGCGTTATTTCCAAATCAAAAACAACAATAATCTTTACGAATCAGCTTCGGTTGAAAATCGGAATTATGTTTGGAAATCCTGAAACTACTCCGGGAGGACTTGCCCTTAAATTTTATGCATCAATCAGAATGGATGTGCGAAAAATTGAGACGCTGAAGAAGAATAACCAAGCATATGGCGCCAAGATACGTGTAAAGGTAGTTAAAAACAAGGTTGCGCCACCTTTTAAAGAAGCGGAAATGGTGATAACCGGAGAAGGAATAGATAAAGAAGAAGGATTGGTGAACGCAGCGATTAACGCAGGGGTTATTGTAAAAAGCGGCTCATTCCTTCGACATGGTGAAAAACTCTTAGGTCAAGGAGTAGAACAAGTCAAAGAGGAGTTATCAAAAAATGACAAACTGAAGCAGCAACTCATTAAAGAAATCACTGAGAAAACAATTGTTAAAAAATAATGTTTACGGATAAGGATGAAGATTTCGGCAAACTCCTCAATTATGCGTATTTTTTCTTAAAGTTTAGACCACGGAGCAAGAAAGAGATAGAAAACTATCTTTATAAAAAAATCCAAAAACGTCATTGGTCCCGTGACGACGTAAAAAAGGTCATTAAACATCTGGAGAGTCTTGACCTGATAAACGATAAAAAGTTCGTAAAATGGTTTGTGGGAGAACGGATATTATTGAAACCGAAAAGTACATTTGCACTAAAGCAAGAACTTCTCAAACACGGAGTTGAAAAAGAACTCATCGATGAATATTTCTTTTCAAATTCCGTAAACGAAGAAGAACTTGCCGAAAAAATTCTTCGAAACAGGTGGAATCGGTATAAGAACCTCAACAGACAAAAAAGATTTGAAAAAACGGCAAGTTTTCTCATGAGAAGAGGATTCAACTTTGATATAGTAAGAAAAACCATTAACAAGCTTCTTGATGAAGAAAGATAATTTCAATTGCAGAATTATAAAAAAAAGAGTACAATAAAAAAGTTAAAAATTGCGTGGGAAGTTAGATAAATATCAACTATTAATTATCGTCAATGAGATACACAGATCTAAATATATGAAATTTTATACCTCTATCATAAGAGTGTGATCTTTGCATCCTAATTTTTGATATTGATTCCTTCCCAACGCTTTCTTAAACATACAATACTATGCTCCAAAAAATTTTTCGTAAATTTTTTACCGATACTAAGTCAAAAAAAGAGGAACTCGAAAGGATCAAACAACAAGAAAAGGAGATTGTTTTAAAAGCTAATGAAGAAGCGCTTCGCATCAAAAGGGAAGCGGAATTAGAAGCTCATAACATTGCCGCTGACGCTTTAGAAGTGGAAAAAAGACTTTCTAAACGAGAAGAACAAATAGAAGAAAAAGAAAGCGCACTTGTACGTGAACGTCAATCGGTTGATCAAATAAAACAAAATCATGAACGTCTCAAAAAAGAGACGGAGGAAAAAAGGGAGCTTATGCTTCAGAAGCTCGAAAAGATTGCTCAACTTACAAAAGATCAAGCAAGGACTCTTCTTCTTTCGGGATGGGAAGAAAAACTGAAAGCGGATATTGCAAAACGGATTAAGCAGACGGAAGAAGATTTAAAAAGCCAGGCAGATGAAAAGGCAAAACAGATTCTCACTGATGCAATGCGTTATGGAGCAACAGATTTAGTTGCCGAATATACCCTTTCTGTCGTCAATTTACCGAATGAGGAATTTAAAGGGAGAATTATAGGAAAGGACGGGCGTAATGTTCGTGCATTTGAAATTGCAACAGGTGTTGATGTAGATTTGGAAGAAGAAGGCGTTATCAGGCTTTCTTCTTTCGATGCCGTACGGAGGGAGATTGCACGACTTTCACTCGAACGGCTCATCAAGGATGGAAGAATCCAGCCGGAACGGATCGAGGAGATTGTCCACAAAATAAAAGAAGAGGTTGATAAAGTGATTTTTAAAGCAGGAGAAGAACTGGCACAGAAAGTTGGTGTATTTAATTTGCCCCCCGAAGTGACTCAAGCACTCGGCCGCTTTAAGTACAGATACTCATATGGGCAAAACATGATTGTACATACCCTTGAAGAAACAAAGATAGGTATTGCCCTTGCAAACGAATTAAAAGCAGACGTCAACGTAGTCAAACTTGGGTGTTTATTACATGATATTGGAAAAGTTGTGGTAGACAAAGAAGGATCTCACGTTGATTTAGGAGTTGATCTTTTAAAAAGACACAGGTTTCCCCAAAAGGTAGTCGACTGTGTCGCGGCACATCATGAAGATATTCCATTTCCATCAGTCGAATCGATTATCGTATATATTGCCGATGCTGTTTCAGGCGGAAGGCCGGGTGCTCGTCATGAAGATTTTCAGGAATACCTTAAACGAATTAAAACGATCGAGGACGCAGCAAAGTCCAAAAAAGGAGTAAGGGAAGCCTATGCATTACAAGCGGGAAGGGAACTACGAGTTGTGGTGAAACCGGATGAGATGACTGATGACGAAGTAACGATACTTGCCGAAAAGATCAAAGAGGAGCTTGAACAAAAATTTGAAGTCTTTCCAGGACAAATAAAAGTCACCGTGATTAGGGAGTATCGCGCAGAGGCTACTACAAAGATCTAATTTACATAACAAAAAATATTTTGAAAATATTTTTTTGTGTTTTCTTCCATTGTATATTACTGCAAAGCCCCAGAAATGATATAGATTGTTATAATAAGATATTTTAAATATGGATTGACAAGAAGCCAAAAAAGTAATAATCTGTTGATGTTTAAATTCATTTATAAGTTTCTGTCAATCCGAGGGAGGTGAACATTCCATGACAAAAGCAGACTTAGTTGCACAAGTTGCAAAAAAAGCAAGTCTTACTGCAAAAGCAGCAAAAGATGCAGTGAGCGCAGTTTTCAACACGATGTCTGACGCTTTAAAAAGAGGTGAAAAAGTTGTTGTTACAGGTTTTGGAACCTTTATGGTCAGGCGAAGAGCAGCTCGAAAAGGTCGCAATCCACAAACTGGCGCTGAGATTCAAATCCCAGCAACAAAAACACCAGGATTTACCGCTGGAAAAAGCCTTAAGAGATTAGTAAAGTAAGTTTTTTTCATAATAAAACATCCCGCCATATTGTTTGGCGGGATTGTTTTTTAACTATTACTTATATATAATACATATATATGAAAAAAGTATTTGTGACGCTCTTCGCAGCATTGTTTATTTTTCTTATTCCTTTCCTGACATATGTAATGTTTTACACACCGGTAAATGCGACGCAGGAAACAGTGCTTTATAATCTTCCTTATCCGGGAATTCTTCCAGATAATCCTCTTTATTTTATAAAGGCTATTAGGGATCAGGTGTTGATATTTGGGACAAGAGATAACGTAAAGAAAGCCCAACTCTATCTTCTTTTGTCTGATAAGAGAATTGCAATGGCGGTAGCGCTTGCAAAAAAAGGAAAAGAAAAACAGGCGATTGACGTCGCAGGTAAAGCAGAAAAATACTTTGTCAAAATACCCCAACTTCTTGTCGATGCTAAAAAGCAAGGATCAGGAAGCTCTTCGGAATTTATTCAAACGCTTAAACTAAGTAATGCAAAACACAAAGAACTTTTAAATACGTTTTTGAAAGATCTTCCACAGGGATTAACGGATTCAATCAATGAAGTGATCAGGATTAATGGACAAGTCAAGAAATCTCTTGAGACGCTTTAATTCTTCTTTTTAAACTCATACCGATAAGAAAACCTGCTAATAATAAGTTTTGTTGGAGCGTAAGCCAGTAATGGTCGATGAGTCCAGTCATAATAATTGCCCCAATAATGAAGAGATACCGGGAATCAAACCATTTCTTGAGAAACCGGACAAACAGAATAAATATAAATCCTCCTAATATCAATCCGGATTCAGCAAAGAATAAAAGAAATATATTATGTACGGGTTGATTAAAAAAATATGAAAATTTTGACGAGAATTGATTTTGGGCGATAAGGTAATTTCCTATACCTGTACCAATAAAAGGCTGTTGGAGAATGATTTTAAATGAGTTATTCATCAATTCAAGCCGTTTTTGAAGACTGAGGGGATCTGTACTGGCCTGTAAAAAGAGGAGTCCTACCGTAGCCAAAATAATAATTCGGGCAAAAAAACAAAACCGGCATTTTTTTGTAGAAAGAGATAAATAGGTAATCGTAAGCAAGATGAGAGTGATGATTGCGGCTTTAGAAAAGGAGATAAGTATGAGACATATTGATACAAATAAGATAAAGTACTTTAAAAATAAAGACGCGTTTTTTTTATTGGTTAGTGTCCATATATATATAAGCAGAAAGAATCCAGCAAGAGAGTTTGGATGGGAGAAAGTTCCGTATGGTCTTAAGAGTTCGACGCCATTCAATGCCGCTTTTGCGATTCCCGGCAAGGAAAGGGTCAAATACCGTTCACCGAAGAAATAAAAAACGCCCTGCAGAGAATGTTTTGTAGAGAGTTGGAGGATTGCAAGTAAAAATTGAAACAATCCTGCAATCAAAAAAGCGATATATAATTTCCTCTCCTTTATTATCTGTTGATAAGCGAGGATCCCGACAATAATTACCTCAATGATTTTCATATACTGATACAACGCAACAGGGAATGAACGTGCAAAAATGACATTTGGGATAAAAAGGATAAGAATCAATAATAAAGATTTTTGTCTGAAGACAGAGAAAATCGGCCGGATATTAATAAGAGCGAGAAAAAAAACGATAACGTCAGTTACATATATTGTGGGAGCAAGATAATCTACACGGACCCCGGAAAGGTACGAAAACGGAAGAAAAAAATGCCTCCCCAATTGAGTAGGAAGAAAGAGAATAAAAAGAAATACAAGTATTCTGTTTATTTTAGAATAGAGATTGCTGCGTCTCATTAGTCGCTTTGCTGTTTTCTTCATGAGTTTTCTCCCCATCAAAAATTTTTACAACACCAAATACACCATCATATCCTGGATCAACAAATACCTTACGGTTTCTTACTATTTCAATAGCTTTCTTTAGTTGATCTCCTGAACGAGTTTCAATTTCCTCGTACGATTTTTTCATAAGGATATCAAATTCAGTGCCAAATGTTGATACTATGTCCTCATATGCTCTGAAGCCTTTTACCGGTGAACCATTATTTAACTCGGTAAGGATTTCGATAAGAGGTATAAGCGATACGAATGGTTTTCGTTTCTTTTCTTTATCATAGACGAACGTAAGATCCGATTTGTTTTTGAGAAATAATAAATCATCTTGCTTTAATAACGTATACGAAAGATCAAGAACCCTGTTTTCGACACCGATTGTAAGGGGTTTATGACAGACGGGACAGGTCTCACCTTTTTCTTTTACCTCAAGAGCATTGTACCGGATATTACATACCCTATGACCCGACCAATGATACTTTCCTTCTTCGGGAAAAAACTCTATGGTATAACCGATTTTTAATTTTGAGCCGACATCTTGCCTTATTGCTGCAGCAATATCGTTATAGGTCAGATCGGAAATTGAAAATTGAGGATTGGAGCCTTGAGGGATAAATACCGTCGCCTCTCTTCCTAATTTAGGTCCTGAATGGGCGTCCGAAAAAGAGATAATAGACCGGTTTTCCAATTCCTTGATCTGCCAGTTCATAATAGGGTCGCTGGAAAGACCCGTCTCAATGGCATAAATGTGTTTTGCATTTTCCGGTCCAAAGCATTCTTCGATGGAATCAAAGCCGGATTTAGAACCAAACAAAGAGAACCATGGAGTCCATGCATGCGCAGGTATGAATAAAACATTCTCGTCAATTTCCAAAACCATTTCCAAAAGATCTTTTGAGGAGATTCCTACAATGGGTCGGCCATCCGCCATAAGATTTGCCCCTTCGCTTTGGAGTTTTTTAATTATTTTTTCACAGGTTGCGATTGAGGGGGAAAAAATAAGGTTATGTACGCGACGAACCTTTCCTCCCTGGGAATAAATGCTTGAAATCTCGGTAGACAGGAAATAATGAACGTCATTTTTTTGATTTTCAGGCTTCTTCTTCAAAGCGTATATCCCCGGGCTTGTTTCTTTAAGATTGTCGTTGATGTGTCGGAACCATAGCGGATGTGTCCAGTCACCAGTTGCGACAAGTTGTATTCCCTTTTTTGAAGCCCAAAAACCAATTTCAAACAAATCCATTTTTTGTGAGACCGCTCTAGAGTATTTTGAGTGGAGCTGGAGGTCGGCAATAATCTGCATGCAATTATTGTAGCAGATTATTTACAAATGATTCCAACCGGTCAAGGCCTTTTTTGATAGAGTCATCGCTTGTTGCATAGCTTAAACGCATATACCGGTCATCACCGAATGCTTTCCCTGGAATTACCGCAACGTGTGCTTTTTCAAGAAGTTCCGAACAAAATTTGACCGAATCAAAAATATGTTTGCCATACAAGGAGGAGACATTGACAAAAACATAAAAAGCACCGTCCGGTTTTTGAGTTTCCAATCCTTTTATACTCTGCAATCTTTTGACCATATAGTCCCGGCGTTTTTTATATGCATCTCTCATTATTCGTATCATATTCTGAGGCCCTTTTAGGGCAGAAAGAGCTGCTTTTTGGGCGATGCTATTTGCATTTGACGTCGAATGATCCTGAAGAGCGGATGCCGCTTTAATGATTTCTTTTTCTCCGGCACAATATCCTATGCGCCAGCCCGTCATCGAATACGCTTTTGAGACGCCATTTACAACGATAGTACGTTGCTTTATATTCTCGCCAAACGAAGCAATCGACACGTGTTTTTTGTCATAAATCAACGACTCATAAATTTCATCGCTGATTACATAAATATGATGTTTGACGCAAATTTTAGCAATGTTCTCGAGTTCGTTTTTATCATAGATAACTCCTGTCGGATTAGAGGGTGAATTGATAAGAAGAGCTTTTGTTTTTTTAGTTATGGATCGTTCCAGTGTTGTTTTATCCACTTTGAAATCGGTTGTTTTTAAAAACACGCAAACACCACCGGCCAATTTGACCATTTCCTCATAGCTTACCCAGTAAGGAGAAGGAATTAATACTTCGTCACCGGGATCGATGAGTACCTGAATAATGTTATAAAGACATTGTTTTGCACCGTTTGAAACTAAAATTTGTTCAGGAAGATAGGCGAGGTTATTATCTTTCTTGAATTTTTCACAAATAGCTTGTTTAAGTTCCGGAATCCCGCTTGTTGCGGTGTATTTGGTAAATCCCTCCCTGATTGCGCGTATGGCTTCTTCTTTAATGTGGTCCGGCGTATCGAAATCGGGCTCGCCCGCGCCAAAAGAGATGACGTCGATTCCTTGTTTTTTCATCTCTTTCGCTTTTGCGGTAATCGCTAATGTTGGCGATGGATTGATCTGTAGAGCACGTTTGGATAACTTCATATCTGTGGTCCTGCACTGATAACTGACTTTGGGATTCCTGAGAATTTTTTGAAATTTTGTATAAACAATCCTGCGAGTTCTTTTGCTTTGTTGTCATAGGCCGTTTTATCTTTCCAAAGATTCCTTGGTGTGAGGATTTTTGAATCCACTCCGGGAATACCCGCGGGGATTTCAAGATTGAATAATTTGTCGTGAGAGCATCGTCTTTTATCAAGCTTTCCCTCAAGAATTGCGCTAATAATTGAGCGCGTATCTTTAATGCTGATCCGTTTTCCGATGCCGTACGGTCCACCTGACCAACCGGTATTTACCAAATACACCTTTGTTTTGTAGGTTGAAAGGTAATATTTGAGAAGATTCGCGTATACGAGCGGTTTTAAAGCCATGAAAGGCCCGCCAAAAAAGGCGGAGAATGTTGCTTTTGGTTCGGTAATTCCTCTCTCGGTTCCCGCGAGTTTTGACGTATATCCCGACATAAAATGATACATGGCTTGGCTAATCGAAAGTTTTGCAACAGGGGGTAAAACGCCGAATGCGTCAGCGGTAAGGAAAATAACATATGTAGGATGTCCTCCAACACCCGATAATACTGCGTTTTCGATAAATTCGATAGGATATACGGCCCGTGTATTCTCGGTAAAACGCTTGTCATCAAAATCGAGATCGCCATTATGATTTACTGCAACATTTTCCAGCAATGATTGATGCCGGATAGCATTCCATATCTGCGGTTCACTCTCTTTTTTTAAATGAATGCATTTTGCATAGCATCCGCCTTCAAAGTTAAAAATACCGTTTTTACTCCATCCATGTTCATCGTCGCCGATGAGTTTACGTTTCGGGTCGGCAGAAAGGGTGGTTTTTCCCGTGCCTGAAAGCCCGAAGAAAAGTGCGGTTTTACCATCGGTACCCATATTTGCAGAGCAGTGCATAGGAAAGACTTTTTTCTGTGGAAGCAAAATATTCATGGCCGAAAATATCGATTTTTTTATTTCACCAGAGTATTTTGTCCCTCCGATTAAAACCACCATTTTATCCATATTGAGTACGATAAATACCTCTGAATTCGTTCCGTCTTCCTTTGGGTCGGAAAAACAACTTGGAGCAGAAAGAATTGTGAGCTGTGGCGAATGTTTTTCCAGTTCTTCCGGTGTTGGCCGCCTCAATAAATGAGTTACAAAGAGAGCCTGATAGGCGAATTCGGAGATAACGCGGACATGTAGCTTATAGCTTTCGTCGGCGCCGACAAATCCATCAAAAACGTACAGGTCTTTTTTTTCTGACAGGTAATTGGTGATTTTTTTCTGAAGTTTTTCAAATTTTTGTTCGGTCATTGTTTGGTTGACTGGACCCCAATCAATTTTATCCTGGATGGACGCGGTATCGACAATGAATTTATCTTTTGGAGATCTGCCGGTATATTTTCCGGTGTATACGATAAGGGCTCCATTTTTTGCTCTCATTACCTCTTTTTTTTTGAGCGAGTGTTCTATCAGCCAGTCGACATGAGGATTTCGGTGCACGCGGCCTTTGGGATAAACAGAGTGTCGACTCAATCCGTTAAGTATCATATAGTATCATACAATTTAATATTTTTTGATGAATTTGTCAAGTTTGTTACAATACTATCATGAAAATCGTCAATCGTAAATTCCATCGTGAGTATCAAGAAATTGAAAAATACGAGGTAGGTATCGTATTAAACGGAGCAGAAGTGAAATCCGTCCGTGAAGGACGGCTAAAACTGGATGATTCATTTGTAAAAATCTTGGGGAGCGAGGCATATTTAGTGAACGCACAAATACCTCTTTATGAATATGCAAGAATTCCGGGATACGATTTAAAAAGGACAAGAAAATTGCTCTTGCATAAAGGTGAATTACTGCGGTTAAAGACAAAGATCGCCTCCGGCGGAAGTTTGACTTTGGCGCCCCTAAGCTGCTATAATAAAGGAGGTCTTATCAAGCTAGAAATAGCTTTAGTGAAAGGCCGCAAAGACATTGAAAAGAGAAAGTTGGAAAAGAAAAGGGACATAGAAAGACAAGGAAAAAGAGAAGTAAAAGAATACATGAGACATTAAGGGGATGACAGGTATCGACGAGGAATCTGCACTTTTAAAAAAGGTTAGGGCGCACCTATGCGTTAAATGGAAAAAACTTAGATGCTAATGAGCAATCAGAAGCCTCTGAATTTTTAGCAAATAGAGAGTTTTTTGCAGGAATGCAATTTGCTACTCTAAATGCCTAAAGTTCCTCTTTTTAGGTTTTGTCCAATTCAACTTAAAACAGAGATAAACCAATCGGAATAAGAGATTATAGGGTTCCTGATTGACTATAAAATCGATAAACCCCAATCAGCTGTCTTTTGAGGTTTGTCTATTTTCCAAGAAAGACAAGAGTAAAAAATATTCTATCCCTGACTAAACTTTTTTAAGGGTGTTTCCCCGGACCCCGGTTCAATTCCGGGCATCTCCACCATTTGTAGCGATAACGAACATAGGATTTTGGATTGGCAAATAAGATTCAATTTTTTAAGTTTTTTTCTACTTCATTTATTAATTTTTTAATTCCGTAATTCGTTGTTACTGATATGAATTGTGGGAAAAAATGTGAATATTTATTGTTTATCTCTGTCAATATCTTCTTGCCATCACCCTTATATGCGTCGATCTTGTTGAAAACATAAATAATTCTTTTGCTTTGTACTTGGATTTCCGAAAGAATTTGCTCGACGATTTCGATTTTTTCATTCATTTTGGAATCGCTGATATCGATGACATGAAGAAGAATATCGGCATGAATGGATTCCATCAAAGTTGATTTAAATGAATCTATCAGTGAAGATGGTAGATCTCTTATAAAGCCGATTGTATCAGAAACGGCAACTTCTTTTTTTATCGTCGGCAAGTAGAGTTTTCCGGTAACGCTATCTAATGTGACAAACAGGGCATTTTCGACGATTTTCTTTTTTCTGGCCAAAAGATTAAATAGTGATGTTTTCCCCGCATTGGTATAGCCGACAATAGAAACCGATACAAAATTATTATCTTTTCTCCGCTCGAGTTGGATTAAATGTTGTTGGAATACTTTTTCCAATTCATCCTTTTTCTTTTTGATCTGATCGCGCCAATGACGTTTCATCAGTTCGATATTGGTTTCACCGATTCCTTTAGTGCCGATACCACCGCCCTGGCGGGAGAAATACGTTGTTCCGAGTCCGTATATTCTTGGGCCCATATGTTGCATCCGGGCAATTTCTATCTGTAGTTTTGCCTCGGTTGTATGAGCATGAAGATCAAAAATATTTAGTATCAAGTCAATCCTGTCCCAAACTTGGATATTTGGGTTTTTACTCCAAAGAATTTGGGTAAGATTGAAAAGTACGCCCGGGTTGACGATGGCGTTGATAACGACAATATCAATGTTTTTTTCGGAAACAATGTCTGCTAGTTCCATCGCTTTTCCTGATCCGACAAAAGTGGCTCTATCGGGGCGGGACCGATGTTGGATTATGTCAATAATATCAATACCTTTATAAGTAGCCACTAACGATCGCAGCTCCTCAAGGTTTTTTAAAGCGTCTTCTTTGTGCTGATGTGGATCAACCACATCAACAAGGACGACGCGATGGATTTTTTTCATAATATGACTATCCGATTATACCTAAAAACCGTTGAACTAATTCTTTCGTGTTGAAAATATACTTATTTTTTTATTCCACGAATTTAAAAGCCTGTTGACCAAAGAGTATAATTATTCCATGCAACGATATTCTTCTGAGCATAAATATTACGTATACACGCTTCTTTCCCTCAAGGATTTTTCTATATATACGGGTATCACAAATAATCTAAGCCAACGTTTACAAGAGCACATGAGAGGGATCGTTTCCTCAACCAATATAAGGATTCCTTTTAAACTTGTCCATTACGAATATTTCGTGAATCTTGAAGACGCCAAGATCCGTGAACAATACCTCAAAAGCGGTTCCGGACGGGCACAGTTAAAAGAATCACTAAAGAAAACGTTGGCGAGCAAAGTCTACATGCCGTATAAACTCATACGGTGATATAATGACAAAATGAAAATTTACATTGCCTCAAGAAGTTCGGACCGGAAGCTGGTTAAAAAACTGAATAAAAGATTAGAGCAATCGGGGCATATAATCTTCGATTGGACCTGGCACAAAAATACCAAGCCATATGAAAAACATAGGAAATTGGCTAAAGATTATTCTATTGATGATCTTACATATGTAAAGAGATGTGATGTTTTTATTCTTATAGCAAGCGAATTTCCAGGAGCGGGGTCTATGACTGAGCTTGGTATGGCACTTTTTTCATATTCATGTTTTAGGAAACCGAAAATCTATGTAGTTGGTTCGTATATAAATAACATGTTTTTCTATCATCCTAGCGTTACCTTATTGCAATCAATAGAAAAGGTAATGGAAAAACTCGAAAGAGTGTGATACTCTAAAAAAAGAGAGGTGATCACGATGGAAGAAAAATTGATTAAATATATACGTCATCATACTATGACGGTTACAATGGTTATTGTCCTCGGTTTTCTATTACTGGCAAGCGGTGAATATTATCTGTATCGGAAGGTCATGTATGTCAACCAGATGGTATCAGAAGGATTGATGCAGATAAAAGAAACGGTAAAAGCACCAACGCCGACAACCGTTGTACCTATGATGAAGGGAGTTAAATAATTTTTTCGAAGATTACGACTTTACTGTTTATTAATATCTCCTTATATTTTTTTGACTCTTTGAATTTTCTCACGAGGCGTAAGTAATCATTATATTTTGTTGGAACGTATGCATATTTAACATTAAGCATATCTACGTTAATGGTATTAACATCTTTTGTTTCCTGAAGCCGTTTCTGAAATTGAATTCCAGTGTTTTCAAGAACACTGATGAAGTTGATATATGTTTGTTTTCCGGTGAACGCAGAAACATACGCCATATCCGGATCGATAATAGGAGTAAATATAGGTCCGTCTGGAGATTTTTTTAACACATTTAGTGCTTCGAGTTCCTCCTGAGGAATTACATAACGGGCTGGATTTGAGAAGTATCCCAGGTTTACCAGATTTGGAATAAAAGTAAGAATAAAAACGACGATACCAATAAGAATCCCAAAAACTTTTTGTTTATGAAACAACTCATACATGAATTTTGCCGCAAATATATTCATGAGAAACGCGGAAACTACTGCGAACTGCATGGGATTAAACCAGTCTCCTTTTTGAACAAACATGACAGAAAGAACAATTCCCAATAGGATTCCTGAGGTAAGCACGATCTCAAATTGGTTTATTTTTCTGGTAACCACTTGTTTTGCAATATAAAAAAATCCAAGAACGCGGGTTCCAAAATAAAAGATTACAAAAAGAAAAGTGGAAAAAAGCTCGATTGCAATAAGTCTTGGAGAGATACCATGTGCATAAAGATAATAACGTGCAAGAACCATGTTCGGAATATAAAATAAAGCCTCATTTTCGATAAGATGGTGAACAGTGGCAAATGGCGCGAACGAGAAAATAGATCCGCTTTTTGAAGCGGTAAAAGGATTATAAAAAATAAGAATAGAAACGAATGCGCTTATTCCGTATATAAAAAGAGAAAAAAAATATTTCTTTAATTTTTTTTGCCGTAAAACGGTTATTGTTTCATGCAATAAAAGTAACCAGAACATGATAACCGCCACATAAAATTTGATGCCAAAAATAAAAAATATAAGAATCCCTATAATGATTTTTTCTTTTACGGTAAGGTTTTTTTTATTCATTAAAATAAGAACGACCAGAAGAATGATGAATGACAAGGCAAAATGAATGCTTTCCAAAACGCGCGTCGCCTGAAACGTATTGATCAAAAGATTATTATTGATATGTCCGAAATGATAAAGGGAGGTAATAAGGGTAAGGGGTATTCCAAAAAAAGTAAAAAACAAAAAAAACAGTACGAATTGGGGATTATCTTTGATTTTTCGCGCATATTTAAGGGAAAAAAAGACAAGAAGGCACATATAAAGAAAAGGAATAATTTTGTAGTAAGTAATAGGGATAGGTATTCCTACACGATTCAAAAAATAGGTAAAAAGATTAGGAAGAAAATGATATCCGGTAAGAAGAGCGCCGGAGAAATTCGGCATACGGAATGGGAAGGTATTGAATGCGTTTGCAGCGACAGCTTGAAACCAAACTCCATCCCTATAGTTAGTTCCGATGATAAATCCGCATTGGTTGTTTACACACCCATACTGGCCGTCAAAAATAATGGGAATAAGGGTAAGAATGAAAGCCATGGCAAGAGTACAAAAAATAAGCTTATGTTTTAAAATGTATCGGATCATTCCTTCGTTAATTCAAACGCTATAACGGTATTCGGTTTCATAAGGATATCCCTTCTCAATTTCCGATTGGTTACTTGTATATTCGGGATACTGATGGGATTTCCCCCGAGATAATACATGGTAATCGTGTATTTGCCCGGATTAAGATTGGTTAAGGTTACGGGAACAAGTTCAGTATTCTTATTATTTTCGTCATAATTAACGAGAACAACCGTTGTCTTTTCCGGAGAAGTACTTGCAAGAGCATCGATATAGATACCTTCTCCATTTACCAAGAGTTTTTTGCCTTCAAGGAGGTTTAGAAGTTTTAAACTACTGTAACGCGGTTTTTCTATTCCGTTATACGAAAGAATTCCCCATCGCGGAGAAGGTCCGTCTTTGATCTCGAACAAAAACGCCATCTCAAATCCATAGTCAATAAAATTATGAATTGACGCAATGGTATAAGCTGCCCCAATATCAGTATCTGCAATAGGATTGGGTTCCGAGTCATATCCCCATTCACTGATGATGCGGGGAAGCCGTTGATATTTTCTGTATTTCTCTGGGGTAAGATAGCTATTCAGGTTAATCATATCATCGGTGTAATCATCGGTTTTTTTTGAATAATGGTGCCATGAAAGAAAATCCAAGCGAAGATTATTTGCGTTAACGTAATCCAAAAACACCTGAATCCAGTTTTGATACAATGCTGTTGTTGCCGGACCGCCGAGTTTGAATGGATAGACACGCTTTGCATTTTGAGCTCCCAACACAGAGTAAGAATAGAGAAGTTTATAGTCTTTGCTTCCACCGTATAAACTCCATTTTCCAAATGTTTCAAGATCGGGTTCATTCCAAACCTCATAATAAACATCTGTTTTCCAGAAGCCGGTAATCTGTCCGCATAACCGGTTATCTTTGCCGCTATAGTGTTCGATGGTTTTTTGAACAACCGTTGACCACTCATTCCAGTCTTTTGGCTCTGAGATGAGAGATCCATCGCTTGAAATAACCGGGGGCATATACCCTAATGAAAAAAATGGTTTCGCTCCCGCATGATAAATATCGCATACGGTTTCATCCAGTTTATTCCAGTTAAAAACAAGACTTCCTTTATTATTACGTGAGATTACATCGTAATAGTCATAGATATGATCGAGACGGATATATCGCGGGTAGAGTCCTGCGATTTGGGAAACAACATTTCCAAGCATTCTTCCTTTTTCTTCACCGCCCTGCGCGAGTGCTTTCCAGCGGTCGGGGAACGGACCTAAGGTTTTTGTTGTATCAATTACGATGTTTGCTTTTACAGGAGTCGCTTTTGAGAAATATCGGAACGAAAAAAAAACAGGCAAGAGAGCAAGTAATAAAACAAGACCAATGATAAGTTTTCGTTTCATTAGGTTATTATAATAATACATTATATGGCATATGTCATCTTTGGAATAGGTTATTTTTTACTTCAATCATTGTTAATTGCAGGCACAAGAATCAATGTATTTCCGGAAATGTTTTTTCTCCCATGGTTAGTAAGCAAGGGGTTATTACCATACAGGGATTTTTTTGATCATCACGGATTTTTACTTTATTATATGCTCGCTCCACTGACAATAGAAAGATCACTCGTTTTTATTAAATTGTTTTATTTTTTTACACAATCGCTTAATTTGTTTCTTGTGCTTATGATTCTAAAAAAGGTAAGTTCCCGGTCAGGGTTTTTATTGGGAGGCCTTCTTTTTGTTTTTATGAATTTTTTTGTCTCCGATAACGTTATCTGGTATGATACTTTTATCACCGCTTTTTTCCTATCATCTTTCTTGCTTTTTTACTCAAAAACAAAATACAAGCATCATCTTAGCGGTTTGTTTATTACCCTTGCTTCATTTATAAAGCCGGTTGCCGGAATCATGATCCTCCCTGTTGTTTTTTTCTCGAGAACAATCATTCCTTTTGGATGGATTATCGGTGGTTGGTTTGTTGTTGGATTTTTCTTTGCGATCAATCACGGATTGACTCAACTGATAGATCAATTATTTTTCTTTAATCGGTTTCTCGTCCAATATTATCGCAATCCATTTTTTTCTGATCAAAAATTTCTTATTTCTGTTTCGATTATGGTCCTATTAAGTGTAGTGATTTTGGCTTTTTCCGGAAAACTGAAAAAAATCCTGCTGACGTTTTCTTTTTTATTCCTTTCGATCGTTTTTGTTTTTTACCTTTATAACAAACAGCATTTAATAGAACTCTCGGCTTTTTCAGTTATCCTTATAGGACAAACGATGAAAGACGTAAAAAAATGGGGAAGAATATTCTTCGTTATCATCATTCTATTTTGCGTAATAATGGGGAGAAAAGCCTTCTTTCAAAGGACATACCTCAATCATTATCAGCAAGCATGGATTGAAAACACGGAAACTGCCAAAATCATTTCCTCTTTACGGAAAAATCATCTGGATACAAAACGGATATTTGTATTTGGCAGGCACGTAGAGATATATTATATGTTGAACCTGCTTCCGCCGACGAAATACCCATTGCTTTTTCCTCTCATCGAGAACTACGATCCCAATTTGGAAATAAAACTCATAAATGGATTACGTGATAACAATATAGGGACGATTGTTGTTCCTTTACCGCTCGACAAACAGTTTAAAACATTATCGAAAGTAATCAACTATATTCATCAGGATTATATCGCCTCCATAAAAAACAAGGATTTTGAAGTCTTTATCAAACGGAAGTAGCTGCTTTGCGGAGAAAAAAAATATACACCAACCCTATATAGCTTGCCATAATTCCTATTTTTGCCAGACTCATCGATTGCTCTATCCCGAACAAATTATTTAATAAATGGCCGATATAACTTGAAGAGGAAGGAATAAAACCCAGGTGAAGCGGAACGATTGACGATAGATTAATATGAAAATATTGAATCATCAATTCTGTAACTCCATTTTTAACAAACGAAGCGCCAAGAAGAATGATGAGATATTCGGTAAGTCTGAATATCTTTCCTATGGAAAATTTTATATAGCTGATAAAGGTTAAAAGTCCCAACAAGGAAGATAATGCAAAACCTATAAAAAGACCAGAGAGATTTTCGATAAATCTGGAAAATAAGGAAGTTGTTGCAGTAAAAAGAGCAATCTCAAATCCTTCTCTGATAATAAAAAAAACAATAGTAAAGAAAAGAGAAATATCAAATACATTTTGCTGAAGTTTTTGATGGGCTTGGATAAGAGATTTTGAACGGCGGATTGCAAACGTTCTGTGGAGTGAAAAAACGACATAACCAATAAAAAAACCTGAAAAAACCATAAGATATGATTGAAGGAGTTCTGCTTTTTCCTCGGTCAAAATCAACCGAGCCCTGTCGCCATACAAAAATACAATAATCGGCAGGATGAAAGAAATAATGATTCCAATAATACTCGCAATAATAATTTCTTTTTCCCGCTTTATCCCCAGCTTTTTTGATATGCCTAAAAAAACGCCGATGATGAGAAAAACCTCCAAAAATTCCCGGAGCGATACCATTAATGTCGCCAACATAGACTATTACATATAAAGTAATAGTAAGATTATAAGTGAGAGAGTGATAATTGTCAATTCACAAAAAAAAGATGTACGCCACTCGCAAATGATTTTGCTCGAGTATATACCCTTCAGGGTGAACTATTCAGGGTGAACCCCTCTCAGCTATTTTGACAACCCGATGGGTTGCAAATGAGCGTAAGACGGGTATACAATGAACAAGTATGTTTTCAGATAGAATACAACGCCTACGGGAAACTTTTGAGATAAACCAAATTGACGCCTTCTTTATATCTAATTTCTATAATGTTCTATATTTCGCCGGTTTCAAGACATTGACTACGGATGAACGGGAGGCATTTGTACTCGTAACAAAAAAAAATACGTACCTTTTCACCGATGGAAGGTATGTCCATGAGAATTTTAGATTGACGATACTGAATTTTAAACTGGCATTGATTGAGCCAGGAAAAGGCTTATTTTTTCATCTGCAGAACATCATCACCGAAGAGAAGATAACAAAAATTGGAATAGAAAATGAGGATATACGCCTAGGTGAATATGACAAATTTGTAAAAGTTCTCAAAGGAACTTCAGTTATTCCAATAGACAAGACTGGAATAACCATAAGAGAGAATAAGGAACAGGAGGAAATAGAGAGAATAAAAAAGGCTTGTGAAATTACCGATGAATGTTTAAAAGAAATAGTGCCGTCGGTAACTGTTGGCATGACTGAGAAAAAATTGGCTTTCAATATCGAGATGTGGATAAAACAAAAAGGGCATGATCTTGCATTTGATCCGATTGTCGCGGTGAATAAAAATTCGGCCCTTCCCCACTATCATACAAAAGATGGAAAAGGAATAGTGGAAAAAGAATCAGTTATTCTTATTGATTTTGGGGTGAAGTTTGAAGATTATATGAGTGATATAACGAGGATGGTTTTTATGAAGCCAACATCAGAGATGCTTACGATCTATTTGCAATTACTTGAAGTTCAGGAAAAAAGCATACGGTATGTATCTTTAGAAAAAGATCCCAAAGCGATAGATTCATATTGCCGTGAATTATTAAAGAAAAAAGGACTTCCTAATTTCTCTCATTCATTAGGGCACGGCGTGGGTTTGGAAATCCACGAATACCCGAAGATTTCCCATCTTTCAGATGACCACATAGTTGAAAATCAAGTGTTTACCATTGAACCGGGCGTTTATTTAAGTAACAGATGGGGCATGAGAATCGAAGACACTGTGGTTATGAAGAATGGAAAAGCTGAAGTGCTGACAAAATATACAAAAGAACCAACGATAATAAAATTTAAATGACAAAATCCAAATTTCAAATCAAGCTTAAAGTTTAAAATCAAAAGTTCTAAACTTATGATTTTGGATTTGATTTGTCATTTGTCATTTGATCTTCGGGTTTATTTTCTTCAACTTTTTTCTCCTCCGGTATTTCCATTTTCTCTTCCATTTTCATTTCTTGGGCTTTTTCTTGTTCTTTTGGCTTGGCGACTTCGACAAATTCCTCTTCAGTTTTTGCCTTAAGTCGTTCTTCAATCTCTTTTTCTTTCTGTTTTTCTTCTTCAACCGCTTTTGCCGCTTCAAGTTTTGCCTTCAAATAAACAATAAGCTCTTCACCTTTAAGGTTATTGATCAAAAAGATTGGCAAAATATATCCGATATCATCAAGTCCTTGCTGACGTAGTTCATCATTTGGTGACAATAATTTATTGAGTGTATTGGTGATAAATACAATATCCTGCTCAACCCATTGTTCCCGTGTTTTGATGTTTTCGGCAACAGGAACTTCACCTTTTTCATACTGCTGCTTCCACATTTTTTTAACCTGTTCATAGTCTTCAAGTGAGATTGATGGAGGAATTGAAACGGTTTTTTCGATGTTTTTTTCCGGTTGTGTTACGGAATCGACCACAGTTTGAACCACTTCTTTATTTTCTTTTACTGAAGCAGGAAGATTTTCAATGATTTTGACGACCTCTTCTTTTTTAACTCCCGATTGTTCTGCAACTTTTTGTGTAACTTGAGCCGGTGATTCGTCAATGTTCTTGTGCAAAGAGGTCAATACCGTTTTTATTTGGGCAGCCTGCAGTTGAGTTTTTTGGGCGACAGCAGCGACAACACTATTGTTGCCGGCAAGTGACGCAGTAACCAATTTTACATTCTCCTGAGGCATTTTCACCTTCATAGAAACGACATGTGTTACGGGAACCATCTGAGGTATCGACCGCAGGATTTCTTGCCTTCTTTCCGTTTGCTCAATACGTGAAGTCGATATCGATGAAAGAATTCCTTTTGCGAGCTGGTCGTTTTTAAGGGCTCGATTATATAGTTCGGTCCGCAGAGTCATATACTTCTGCCGGTCAGTTGTAGTTGCCGCCTGAATAGGATTCTGGAGGAAGTTCAAATTCTTTTGTACGGTTTGATTGACTTGTTTGTTGGTTTCAAAATGGGCGATATCGGTAAGTTTTGTTGCGGTCATATTGAGTGAGCGGGATATTTCCTCCGTTTTAGCTTTCTTTATTTCTTCCGCAGTTTCGAGCCGTACTTTTATTGGAATTTCTACTTCCCGAGGAATGTTAAGCGAAGTACCAATTGTTGTAGGCGTTGGGGTAGGACCAGGCGGTGTTGGAGGTGAACCTCTTTGCTGATCATACATTGACATCAATATATTTTTCATAGCAATGATTCCCTCGCAACAATAATCCCTGAATATACGGAGAAGCCACCAAGGAAAGAAGGTTACTGCCCAGAGCATGATAAGAGTGATAATATATTCGGTAAAAGTGTCGACGTAATTACCATTATTGAGTATTGCCAGTCGTTGTGCCGGACCTCCATACAAAATATTGATTGCGGTAGGAAATATGTATCCTTGCGTTGTGCCGACACGGGAAAAATCAAAGACAAACGGAATTCCCGCTTTCCAGATACTTGCAAGAGCTCCCAAAAAAAGAGCAAACAACGGCCCATAAAAAACCCATTGGAAAAAAACACCAATCCAAATCCAACCGATGTTCCGGATGAAAACAAACGGCATAAGAAGGGGTAAAAATGGAGATACAAACAAAAGAAACCAAAGAAGCACTTTTCGCAAGATGAGCATGCCACCCATGACGTAGTAGCTGACGTTGGTAAGTTTTAGAAGCATCATTTCTGCCTTATATGCTTCCTGTACCCTAATATTGAGATCTCGGCAGCCTACGAAATCGAGATAGTTTTTTTCCTGACTGATCGAAGCAAAATAAATATTGAAAAGATCCTTGCCACCAAGATTTTCGATAAAAAATTTCATCAGAATATCCGAGAGTTGAATAATCGTTATTACCAGACTTGCCGAGAAAGTAATAAAAAGGAGAATAGCAAGTATTTTCATTACGGAAGGCCATACTTTAATATTGGCGTTGAAATTACTCCGTTGGGAAATAATCATTCCAAGTCCCATGACTGCCGCAACAAGGATCACGAAAAAATAGGAGACATTCCGTACCGTTGACCAAATTTTGAAAAGCACAGGGTGGTTATCGATTGACCCGTTTGTTACCACCCAGTAGATAAACTGGCGGGCACGGTCGTCTGCTTTTCCTTGGGCAGTAATTTCCGCATCCTCGACCCACAAATGATTGACGGTAGGATCTTCTTTAAATGTGGCAAAATCAGTGACGCATGTTTCGCCTGTTCCCCGGTCCTGATAGATTTTATTTATTTCCGAGGGACAACCGCAGATAATAGGGGTTTCGGTATCTGTTTGTGCAAGGACTTTTCCAAAAAAAGGAATTTGATACAAAAAAAGGACTATAGCAAATACGGAAAGAAGGATTTTCTTCATTATTTTCATGATAGTCAAACTTTGTTCTTAATGCAAGGTTTTATGATGAGTTTGGATATGAGGCGGGCGTTTATAAGGTTTTTTGTTATAAAAAACGAGAGCGCCGGTAGCTAATACTAAAAGCGATATTCCAAGAAAAGCTCCCTTGTTTGTTTGATTGACAGAGCCTGTTTGAGGTAGGGCGGTTGGTACAGGTGGAGGAGTTGGAGTTTCGGGGTTAAATAAAACACAAAGTTCCGCTGAACCAGGCGCAGTAGCAATTATTTTAAAAGTAACCACGGCAAACGTACCAGTTCCAGAGAACCCGTTTGGATTCGAAGCGGTAAAAATGAGTTTCCCGCCTTCCTGTGTTTCGGTGGACACAGTCGGGAATGAGTCACCCGGAGTCGTTGATACATATTGTAGAGGACCGGTTTGATAAGTCATTCCTATTTTTGCGCTTGTCAGAGATTTTCCCTCGGTATCAATATTAATTGTGAACTGAACATCTTGACCTCTTTGAAGCTGACCCGAAGGTGCAATAAGATCATATTTTGCTGCTTCGACGTTTTGTGTTACAAGTCCGAAGACGATTAATGAGGTTATAATCGACACAAAAAAAATCACAAATGATTTTATTACATTCATGAATACTATAATAGTACATATATAGAATCTTGACAATATGTAATGTGTTACACTGTTAATATGGGGAAAAAACAAACCTATTTTTTGTCACTTTTATTTTTTCTTGCTTTTTTTCTATTGAATACTTCATTAATTTTTGCCCAGACGCCACAACTTTCTCAGAGATGGGTATGTTTACATGTGGAATGGTGTCTCGATCAGGCAGCTTGGAACGAAAATCCACGACGAGCTATTCCAAATCCGCTTTGTGCGCCGGGCCCCAATGGACAACCTGTCGCTAACGGTCATAGGGTAAGACTTACCGCCAAACCAGAAGCAAAGCTTTTGCCGAGTAGCGATACCTATGTTGTTGAGTGTTTGGCAACGACAAAAGGAGAAGTATGTACAACCGGCAATCCAACAACAGACAATACGGTTTACAGTAAAGACAACGTTGCGGCTTTATTGGCAAGCGATAATTACCAATTCCAGGGAATTTTCCAGTCAGACGGAAAAACAGCGGCAACGAATCCGGTAAAAAGTAAAGCGAATGGAGAAATTGATCCCGTTGAATGGCAGAGTTATTCAAAAGGAAATTCCCGCAAATTTTTTGGTTTGAATTTTTTTGATCCAAATGGCGGAAATCAATTTTCAGGCACTGGAGCTGTACAACAAGGGACATTTAGTTTTGAGACACAGTCGAACCTTAAAGATTGTGTATCAATCGCTTGGGATCCATACGGACGGGTATTCGATAGCGAGAGTCTTGAGCCTATTCCGAATGCGTCCGTCGCGCTTCTCAAAAAAAGGAATAACGGAACATTTTCGCAATTATTAGCAGGTGAAATAATCGGAGGGGCGATTGAAAATCCATATACAACGAAAGACAACGGTTACTATAGTTTTGTTGTTCCAGATGGAACATACAAACTTTCGGTAACGCAGTCAAATTATGTATTCCCAAATGACGCTACCAAATTGAACTCCGGATATACAAAAGCGTATAGTGAGCTCTATCCGCAAGATACTGGTTTGGAAATCCTTCAAAAAGGTGGAGTGCAGCATAGGGATATTCCACTTGATCCGAAAACTCAAGGAGTAAGTTACCCGGTTAAGTTAATAGAATATTTTTATAATCTGGATAAACCGACAAATAAAGCGTTGCTTGAAGGAATGGTTTCCCATCCACTTACTAACATTAAATTATATTCAATAAAACCAACAGGAACTGCCCTTGCCCTTGTCAGATACAGGTTAATAAAAACGGTTCAGGCCGACCGATACGGGAAGTTCAAAACCGATATAGATCAATCCAAATTTGAGCCTACAGAAGTATTTGGAGATATGGAGCTGGAGAAAGTCGATCTTACAAAGACTACCGCAGGAAAGCAACCGATATTTAAAAAACTTCTCTCGTTTCTTTTTGGAGCAGTCCAAAATGTTGAAGCAGCGCAGTCGTCAACCAGCGTTATCCGATTCAACCCGATCCTAAATACATTAAAAGGGTATGCATACGACATAAGAAAAAACATACTTCCTCATGCTAATGTCGGCGTATATCTTAGCTATTCCGGAAAGCCTTATCATCAGGTAAAAGCTGACGAAAACGGATATTATGAAGTTCCCTCGGAGAGATTGCCCGATTCACCATACGATATTCAGTACTCGACAATTATCGGCGGAAGTCAAACTGCAACTACCTCAAAATTTATTGCCCAGAACAGTTCTTATTTAGAAAAAAATAATATCAACCTCAATGTTAATAAAAGTAGTTCTAAAACTCCTTCATCAGGAAAAAATAGCATCAATAATGTCGCAGTAAACAAATCTTCATCGCAGTCGGGAACGACACGTTTTCCAACAAAAGACGAAGGAACCAATTTTGGTTCAACACAATCGCCAGCAAAACAGCCCACATTGACAAAGAGCGCCTCGCAAAATAATTCTTCACTTTTATTTATTGTCGTTATTTTATTATTTCTTATCGCGGGCGCAGGTGGCCTTCTGGCTTTTTATCTTATAAAGAAGAATAAGAGCCAGATGAATCCGTATTAAGTTATTGACAAATGAATGAGCCTTCTGTAGGCTGATTTATATAGAGTTATGAAAAAAATTATTACGATACTCGTTTCCTTTTTTCTCTTTTTCAGTCTAGGTTTTTTAGTCTTCGGGGCGCCTCCAGTAGCAGTAAAGACAAAACCTGCAATGCAATGGCATTGTCTGCAAAACACTTACTGTGCGAAACAAGGAGCAAACTGTACGACTAAAGGAGAAGCCGGAGTAGGTCCTGTTATGGGACATCGGGTGAAACTTGCAACAAAGTCAACAGATCTTCCTGCGAGAAATCAACCAACAGGCGTATTCGTTTGCATAGGAACAAAACAGGGCAATATTTGTACAAGCGGAGACGGTGCATTTGATAAACAAATGTTAGGTTACAACGGACTTTCTGTATTAGGCCAAGTTGTCCAATACAAGTTTCAAGGACTTTTTAGATCATCAGACGGATCAAAAGTAGCTCCAAGCAGCATTGTATCAAATAGTGCCGGAAAGCTCTCTAATCTCGTTGGTAATAAGGCCCAGATTATTGAGCCTATTGAAATGCAGGATTATACGCCGGTGAGTCTTCCACGAAAATGGCTGGCCCTTAGCCTTGTTAAAACAATCCCTCTTGCAGTAGGTAAAGGCGGAGAACAGCAAGGGACGTTTACTTTTGAAGGAGCGCTTGGGAAATGCGCAGCAATATCGTGGGATCCATTTGGAATTGTGTTCGATAGCCAGAGTCTGGAGCCAGTAGAGGGGATACAGGTTACGCTTATGAAAAAGCGTGATAATGGGAAATTTACTATTGCGGCAGGCGATGACACGCCATCGATATTAAATCCGATTACTACCGTTGAAGATGGCGCATATGAAATTTATGTTCCGGATGGAACCTATCGTTTAGAGCTTGCGAGTCCTAAATTTACTTTTCCAAATACCGCAAAATTAAACCCAAACTATACAAAAGTGTACTCAGATATTTACCGGGGTGAAGATATTGTTGAAAAAGGGGAAACTATACATAGAGATATTCCGATTGATTCAAAAACAACTCCTTATCATTCGCCGGTTAAGCTTGTAGCCTATGCACCCCTTTTTGACAAAGGGACAAATACAACGATAATCCAAGGAAAGGTAAGTCACCCTCTTACAAAAGTGAATATCTACGGAAAAAAACCTTCGGAAGATAAAGAAGGAACTTTTGTACGGACAAGACTGTTGATGTCACTTACCGCAGATAAAAACGGAGAATTCGATATGCGTTATGACATGTATAATCTTGAACCGAATGAATTAGTAGGTGATATTGAATTTGTTAAGCCGGATTATGTGACAAAGCAAAATGATACGACGACCACAATGAAGAATGATACGTTGGTTGTTGAACCAATACTTAATTACCTTGAAGGATATGCATATGATCAAAACGGGAAACCGATTCCAAACGCAATAGTCGGTGTATATCTTGATTTATCAAGCGAGTCAGCATATGAAACAGTTGCGGACGCGAATGGGTTCTATCGAATTTCATCAGAGTATCTACCGCCAATGTCATACAAAATTAAATATTCCGGTCCAAGCGGAACTACCACGGTAACGACCTCAAAGTTTGTTGCACAGAATGCAAAATATCTTAAGACCCAAGGAGAAAACTTATTCGTATTTAAAAATAATAAAGGTAAAACATTCAGCACTGAAGAAAGAGCGAAATTTACTAATGAAAATGGATCGATTTCACCAGCAACACAAAATCAAAACGAAAACAAAACCGTAACTCAAGGAACTAAACAAATAGCTTCAAATTTACTGCCTCTTGTTATCATTCTTATTCTTATCGGTCTTGGCGGAGTTGCGGCGATCGTATATTTCATGAAGAAAAAATAATGAGCATGAAAGAACCTCAATCTCTTGATGAAGCCTTCGAGCTTGTTTCCAAACAGATGTTGGTAGTATTCCAAAAAAAGCATAAAGACTATGGTAAAGGTAATATTTTGGATACAGGTGATTTAGGAATTGCTTTTCGTGTGAATGATAAACTGAATCGGCTTAAACACTTACTTACTACCAAGGCACATCCGATAAACGAGTCAATGGAAGAAACGTGGATTGATGTTGCTGTGTATTCGGTTATTGCCGTCATGTATCTTCATGGTTGGTTTCAAAAACTGCATTTAAAGAAAGATCCAAAGTAGGTTTTTTGTAGCATATAATCCATCGATTTTACAAAAATCACTCCTTATAATCCTAATACATGTTAGCAAAAATACTTTCGGGGACACTTAGTGGTATTGAAGGAAAATTAATTGAAGTTGAAGTTGACGTTGCAAATAGAGGTTTTCCTACCTTTACTATTGTCGGTCTTCCGTCAAAAAGCGTAGATGAAGCAAAAGACCGGGTGAAAACTGCAATTATAAACGCCTCATTTGAAATGCCTGATTCCCGTATTACCGTAAATTTGGCTCCGGCTGATATTCCTAAAAAAGGATCTGGTTTTGATCTTCCAATTGCTGTTGGTATTCTGGCTGCGTCTGGAATAATAAGGAAAGATGTTTTGAATGACAGTCTTTTTATTGGAGAACTTTCACTGGAGGGAAAGGTTCGATTGGTTCCGGGAGCGTTATCAATCGTACAGATGGCAAAGGAGAAAAGGATATCTCAAGTATTTGTTCCTTTAGAAAACGCGTGTGAAACAGTATTAGTAGATGGTATTACCGTATATCCGTTATCTAATCTTCTGGATTTAATATTGTATCTTAACGGCCATACAATGATTACCCCTCAAAAGAAAGTAAATATAAATGAAGTAACGAAAGAAGAATATTCTGTGGATTTTTGTGATATCCATGGACAAAAACAAGCCAAAAGGGGACTTGAGATTGCTGCCGCAGGTTTTCATAACATTCATCTTAAAGGTCCTCCCGGAACTGGAAAAACTCTGCTATCGCGGGCTTTTCCCTCGGTTCTGCCCCCTATGAACAAAGCGGAAATTCTTGAAGTCACCAAAATATATTCATCTGTTGGATTATTAAATAAAGGAGCATTTATTACCATAAGACCGTTTCGTTCTCCACACAATACGGTTTCCCGTATCGGTCTTATCGGTGGAGGAACAAATCCAACTCCTGGAGAGATTTCTCTCGCGCATCGCGGGGTTTTATTCCTGGATGAATTTCCGGAATTTCCTCACTCGGTTTTGGAAGCGTTGCGGCAACCAATGGAAGACGGACGGGTTACCGTTTCCCGTGCTTCGGGAAGCATGACATTTCCTTCCCGGTTTATTTTGCTTGCCGCATCAAATCCATGTCCGTGCGGGTATTTTGGCCATCCCAAAAAAAGCTGCAGCTGTTTGCCGGGGGCGATGATGAAATACAGAAAAAGACTTTCGGGACCTCTTCTTGATCGTATAGATCTTCATGTAGATGTACCGCCGGTTCAGGAGAATCAATTTGCAGTTGTTGGAGATAAGGAAGAAACCAAAAAAATCCGGGAAAGAATAATGAAAGCGCATATAATACAAAATAACCGTTTCAAAAATACCAAGAAAATTCATTCAAACGGAGAAATGGGAGTAAGAGACATAAAAGCCTATTGCAATCTGACGAAAGAGGCAATGCTGTTATTGAGGCAGGCCGTTTCGCGTCTGTCCTTATCTGCACGATCATATTTCAAAATTATTAAAGTAGCCCAAACGATTACAGATTTACAAGGAGAGAAGACTATTGATATTGGTCATATTGGAGAGGCATTACAGTTTAGGTTGAATGATGAATAATTGGTTAAATACTCCGGGTAATCCCACCCACTTGTCAAAACTTTAATTAATATTTGAGGATGATAAATCCTCAAATACCCACAAACCGCCAGATTAAGAAACTGGTAAAACAGATATTATTTGGCAAGAATATATTCTGTCCAGAATGTCATTCTTTTAATATTTTTAAGTATGGAGAAAGATATCGATGTAGCAGATGTGATTTTAGGTTCTCTTTAATCTCTCAAACCTACTTAAACAATACAAAACTCACATTAAAATCAATTTGGCTGATTATCTGGTGTTTTATTAACCAAATACCGGTAAAACAAAGTCAGTCTCTTACGGGATTATCTGAAAAAGCAGTGAGACATTGGTTTGATCTTTTAAGAAAACAACTGCCAACGATTAAGGAAAAGCTTAGAGGAACAATCCAAATGGATGAGGTTTATCTTGGAGGCTGGGGTGGACGGGCAGTTCTAGCTGCTAAGGAGATCAAAACTAAAAAGATAGTGTTTGAGGTTTTGGAATCTTATGAGGTTTATCGAGTTGACATCTTAAACTTTGTTGAAAAGTATATCTCTTCCGGTTCAACAGTTTACACGGACTCTTATCCGTCATACAGAGGAATTGATGGGTTATTTAACATTACACATAGGTGTGATTCTCACAAAAAGTTCGAATTTCATTTGACGAGCGAAATTGAAGGATTGTTTGGTGTCTTAAGAACTTTTATTAGAAGAATGTATCACCACGTAAGCTACAAAAAACTTCCTGAATATTTACGTGAATTTCAGGCTCGTTTTTCACATAAAAAATACTTTAAATCGGTAGATGATTACCTTCTAAACACTCTTAGGCTTTTGACAACAGGGTAGGAATACCCAAAAAAACTACTTGACTCTAAAAAAAATTAATACTAATATGTAATGTCTATGGCACTAATAAAAATCAACAAAGATCAGTTTAAGCAAGAAGTTTTAGACCAAAAAGGGATTGTATTTGTTGATTTTTATGCAGAGTGGTGTGGGCCATGCAAGATGACTGAACCGATCATTCACGAGATCTCGGAAGAAATGAAAGAAGTTAAATTTGTGCAAGTTAACGTGGATAATAACCCGGATCTCGCCTCGCAATATTCCGTATTTTCCATTCCGACATTCATCATTTTTAAAAATGGCCAAACACTTTCCCAATTCGTTGGAGCAATGGGAAAAGAAGCTTTTCTTGGAGAAATAAACAAAGCGCGAACTTCCTCTTAAGACCGGATTACCCGTACCACTCTTCCGTGAATTACTTTAAGTCCTAAATGAGCCTTTTGGAGAAGGTAAAGAGCCAGTGTTGCAAGCCACCGGATTGACGCTGTAATAGGAGCATGGAGGCCAACGGTGATTTTCTCATCGGATATAGGAAGTTTTATGTTTTGATAAGTAGGAAATTGAGTTGTGGTTGCAGGTTGAAGTCCAAACTGTTTTAGATCCGGAGGAATATCTATTGTTTCTTGTCTTGGAGTTACGTATGTGGAAACCTCTTTTTCCGGTTTGTGTTCTACTACTTCTTGCACCTGTTCTGGTTGACTTTCTTGTTTTGCAATAAATGGCTCCGACTCTTTTGAAGGACCTCCAACGCCGGCGGGTGATTTAAGAGAATGATGTTTTCGTACCAAATCATGAATCGGTGTGTAATTTTTTCTAGCCATATTATGATTATAACGATAATTTTACCTTTTGAAATAAACAGCGAGCTTTTTCCCTAAAAGAAGAGATAATTCATACCCGTAAAAAAGAGAGAAGGAATAAAACAAATCTCCAAACACCGTGTTCTTAAAAAAAGGAAGCCCCATAATATATGAATTCATTAAGCCGTTAACATCTTTTATATACATGCCAGACGTAACCCAGACACCAAAATTAGTAATAATGAAAAACAGAACAGAAGAACTCAAACTCGCTGAAAATATGCGGAGGAGCCCTTTTTTTTCTTGAAGAAGAGATCTGCCGATAAAGGTAATTAAGACAAAGCTGCCATACACATAAGGAACAACAGAGTGAAAACCTAGAAAAATATCAGAGAGAAGCATCGCAGACAAAGGAATAAGGAATCCAACCTTTCTATGTATCATCGCCCCGGAAAATAAGGAAAGGGCGGTGATGGGGATAATATTGGGAGGGTGCGGAATAATACGCAAGATAGCGGCGATGATTATAACGCTAAAAAGATATATGATTGTGGTATTTTTTTGTGATTTTTTCATAGACGCGTAAAAACTTCTTTTTTACTGTAGAACCGGGCCAAAACAAAAAGAAAATCAGAAAGACGATTTAAATATTTTACTACAACAAGATCTGTTTTTATAGCAACGATTTCTCTTTCTGCTCTTCTGCAGACAGCTCTTGCGATATGTGCAAGGGCAGACGCCTCACTTCCCTGTGGTAGGATGAAACGGGTTAATTTTGGAAGCTTGGATTCGATTTCATCAATTCTCTTTTCAATTTCTATTACGTTTTTTTCTAGAGAGTTATTTTTAACAGTCCCACCAGATAATAATGACATTATTGTATATAAATCTTTTTGGACGTCGGTGAGAAATTCTTTATCAGAACTCAATATTATCTTTTCAATAAGTAACCCGAGGAAGGAGGTTAATTCATCGATACAGCCATATGCGTTTACTTGTGGATCCGATTTTAATACCCTTTTTCCACCAAATAGTGCTGTTGTTCCGTTGTCTCCGGTTTTAGTGTAGATTTTCATACCTCAACATTCTGAATACCCGCAGCCATAGCATTTTTTGCATCCTTCTTCATGGACAAGCGTTGCTTCTCCGCAGCTAGGACAAATATCAAATGAAGCCATCGTTTCACGGGCTTTTGTTTGGATTAATGACGGTTGAGTTGATTGAGTAATTAATTTTGGTTCTTCATGTAACTCGCCGTTTTTCAATTGCCCGTTTCCATTTAATGTTTTCGCTTCACCGTTTAAACCATAGTGCATGGCCAAAATTTTGGCAACCGCATCGGGAAGGCTTCGGATTCGATCTTTCCCGAAACCAAGGCTTCGCGCCCCCCCTATTCCTTGAAGTTGTGCGATAATCTCTTCAATTCTTTCAATGACTGACAAGTGAGACGAGAACCGGAGAGCCAAAGATACCATTCTTCCCAGTCCTTCGGCCATTGCATAAATATCTGTTCCCGCTTTTCCGACATTAATAAATACTTCCAGTGGTTCCGGCGGATTACCTCCATTTGTGTTGAGGGTAATAAACGCGACTCCTACCGGGGTATTTATTCTATATGTAGCTCCCCGAACGACCATTGGACGGGGTTTGACCGTATAATTTGGCACTACTGGTTTTTCTTCTTCTTTTTTCTCTTCCTCTTTTCTTTCAAGAACTCCCGCTCTTGAACTTTCTCTCATATATGCAATTCCCTTTAATCCGAGTTTATAAGCAAGTGTGTAGAGTCTTTTAACGTCCTCGACGGTGTGTGTTTTTGGCGCATTTACCGTTTTTGAGATAGAAGCGTCAACATATTTTTGGATTACCGCCTGAACCTCTACATGATTTTCAGGAGTAAGATCATTAGCTGACACAAACCATTCTGGTTTACTTAATTTACCTTCTTTTATTTCTTTCTCGTGTTTCTTATGCCATTGTTCGTATAAGTAATGACGGATAGCGTGTTCCCCGAGCCGATCCCTCCGGATAAACTCAAATTCAAATACGGGTTCTATTCCCGATGTAGTATTTGCCATAAGTGAAGTTGAACCTGTGGGAGCCTGCATAAGGAGAATTGAGTTCCGAATACCGTATTTTTCTATTTGTCCGATGAGTTGCTTTGGTAATTCCTGAATAAACTTACCTTTTGGATACAGTTTACTATTGAATTTCGGGAAGGCACCTTTCTCGCGAGCGATTTCAACACCTGTTTTATATGCTTCATCACGAATTAATTTATAGACTTCTTCGATAAATTTCAAGGATTCCGGTGAACCATAGCGGATGTGGAGTTTAATAAGCGTATCGCCAAGACCCATGGTTCCCAAACCGATTCGTCTCTCTCCTTCGTATTGCGTTTTCCGAATGCCTGGGAATACATACGGATCCATATCTACGACATTGTCCTGAAATCGGACAGCGGTTTTCACCACTTTTCTCAAAAGAGAAAAATCAAATTTTCCCGCTTTATCTACGCTTGAAAACTTTACTAATGAGGAAAGATTGATTGATCCAAGATTGCAGACGCCCCAAGGCGGCAATCCCTCTTCACCGCATGGATTTACGCAGTTGATCCGGTTCCAGTAGTAATTATTATGTAGTTTATTATACCGTTCCATGAATACAACTCCTGGTTCAGCAGATCTCCAAGCCGCTTCGGCGATAAGATCCCATATTTTCCGGGCTTTGACGATTTTGTGGACAATAACTTTTTTTCCCAACTTTTTCCATACTTCAAGATCCCCATCCCATTTCTCGTCATATTCAGGATCGTTTGTATCAGGGAAAAGAAGCGGCCAGTCGGCGTCTTTTTCAACCGCTTCCATGAACGAATCCGAAATGCAAAGAGACAAATTGGCGCCATTAATACGAAGTAAATCCTGTTTTACCGTAATAAACTCTTCGATATCCGGATGCCAATCCCACAGCATGAGCATAAGGGCGCCTCTTCGGGTTCCCCCTTGTTGGATGATGTCTTTTGTCGCAACAGAGAAAAGTTCCGCCCAGTTGCATGGGCCTGAAGAAAAACCGTTCACTTTTCTCACCCGTGCTCCCCGGGGACGAAGGGATGAAAGGTTTATGCCTACTCCTCCTCCGCGGGCCATAATTTCAACCATCTGTTTTAGCGTCTCCAGAATCCCGTCGCGTGAATCTTTCGGGGAAGGGATGACAAAGCAGTTGTAAAAAGTGACCGCGTATCCCGTTCCTGCTCCGGCCAAGATTCTTCCGCCGGGAATATACTTGAAGTCTTTCATTGCAGAGTAAAATTCTTTTTCCCATTTCTTTTGGGTTTTTTTCTTTTCGACCGAAGCTACGGCTTTTGCAACTCTCCTCCACATCTCGTCAGGATTCTTTTCGATAGGTTTTCCCAGCTTGTCTTTTAACGAATACCGATCGAGAAATACCTTTTCCGAGACGCCGGTGAGTTTCATAATAGTTAATGTAAATAATGTAAATAAATATGAAATTGAGAAATTAGAGAAAAATATAACTCTATATGTAAACGGTTAAGAATATGTTGATATATATAACTTGAGAAGGAAGACCAGAATGCTACAGTTGTATCTGAAAGAGATAAACTTAAACTTTTATTCTGAATTTCAAAAAAAATACTCTGAAGCCATGAAGATGAATTATCTTTACTTTGACTGTAATTATAAACGTTGATTTTATTACTATCCCCAATAGTCAATATACTAGTTGGGCTTTTTGTTTGTCCCATATTGTTGTTTAATATGAAAAACCTTAAATAAAGTTGACCCAATTCTATCGTCTCCATGATAAAGAACAAGCTTATATTCTCCTGCTGTTTCAAAAACAACGTTTACGAGTTGTACTAATATATTACTTATTCCGTTTCGACCCGTTTTAACATCAACACCTAAAGGATTTAATGGATTTTTGGAACCTTCTGGATGAATCATTTTTACGTTCAACTTATACTCTGTTTCTGGCTCTCCTTGTATTGTTGCAACAAAACAAGCTCTCGCAATACCTCCAGGGAAATTAGTGACTCCTATCTCATCAAAAACTCCAATCACACTAAGTTTTCCATCTTGTGAAATCATTCCATAATCACAAAGAGCAATAATTTTAAGTTCTAGTTTCATATTTTTTATAACAATTTTTTCAATTCCTTTTCAAAATCCTCGACATCCACAAAGCGGCGGAAGACCGACGCAAAGCGAATGTAGGCTATTTTATCAATTTTTTTCAAATATTTCGCAACTAAATTTCCTACTACCGAACTTTCAATTTCCGTCGAATCTTCTTGTTTGAGCTCCTGTTCGACGTTCGTAACGACTTTTTCAACCTGATCTGCCGTAACTTTTGTTTTTTCCGTAGCCTTTAATATTCCATTTCTCAGCTTTTCCCGATCGAATCTTTCTCTGCTGCCCCCTCTTTTAATGACAAGAATTGGTAACTCTTCAACCCGTTCATACGTCGTAAAGCGTTTTTCACATTTGGGACACTGTCTTCTTCTTCGAATCGTCTTCCCGTCGTCTGACAATCTCGTTTCTATAACTTCTGTATCGGTATGCTTGCAAAAAATACAAAACATGTGATTGGTTAGCTCTTCTTTTAAATTAATATATCTGGTGTCCAATAAAATTTATAACACTATTGGTAGCATTGCAAGAGGTCAAAATACTATCAAACTATATCATGATGAAAATTAGCCTCAAATTTATTATTGGAAGAGTAGTGACCTCATATTCCAAAATTTTTGTGTACAGAAATAGAAAAAAAGAGTTGATGGAACAATGTCTAAACAAATAGACTGAATTTTGGGAATTTGCTACCATACATATATGTCTCTCAAGGATTTTCTTTTCCCAAAGCTTTGTCTAGGATGCAATGCCCTCGGATCCTACATTTGCATTAACTGCCAGCAAAAATTGAAACTGATTGAAAAAGACATTTGTATCTATTGTAGAAGGGGAAGTTATATGGGATTGACTCACCCCGGATGCAAAAAGAAGAACGGAATAGACGGACTCATCTCATTTTATGTCTACAATGGTTTTATGCAGCGAGTTATCAAAAGCGTCAAGTATCGTCTTGCAACGGATGTTTTTAAGGAGTTTTGCCAGATAATACAGCCCGAAGTAACAAAAAAGTTCTCATTTTATAAACAATTATTAGAAAATGGATTTTTGCAGCCGGTTCCTTTACATAGTACAAAATTAAAAATCCGCGGTTTTAACCAAGCGGCGTATATAGGGAATTTTTTTAATACGATTTTACGTTTACCCATTATTGATTCTTTTGAGCGGGCGAAAGAAACGCTTCCTCAAGCGGAGATAAGAGAGAAAAAAGACAGGTATTTAAATATAAAAGGAGCATTTAGGCCGAAGAAAGATAAAAAGATCAAAACGACAGTAGTTATTATTGATGATGTGATAACTACGGGGTTCACTATTTTGGAACTTACGAAAGCCTTAAAGAAA
>Ga0334722_10000907_pt1 | contig 40435 bp, 39 predicted proteins | sample C3_bottom_MG_FD_207210 | JGI IMG/M metagenome (GOLD analysis project Ga0334722, IMG submission 207210) | Sediment microbial communities from Yellowstone Lake, YNP, Wyoming, USA - C3_bottom | ecosystem: Environmental > Aquatic > Freshwater > Lake > Sediment | place: USA: Wyoming | collected...
CGGCGAGGCGCCGATGCCGCAGGCGGGAGCCGGCGAGGTAAGGATCCGCGTCCACCGGGCGGGAGTCAATTTCGCCGACGTGATGGCCCGGCAGGGGATCTATCCCGACGCCCCGAAGATGCCCTTTGTTCCGGGGTACGAGGTCTCCGGCGTCGTCGACCTGGTGGGGCCGGGAGTGAGCGGCCTTCACGGGGGAGAGCGGGCGGCCGCGTTCACGCGGTTCGGCGGGTACGCGGAGTGGGCGGTCGCGAAGACCCCCTTCGTCGTTCTCCTCCCGGCGGGGGTCGATTTTTCCGCGGGCGCCGCGGTGCCGGTGAACTTCGTCACGGCGTACCACTGCCTCTTCCACACGGGGGCGCTTTTTCCCGGGGACCGGGTGCTGATCCACGCGGCGGCGGGGGGCGTCGGCCTTGCGGCGGTCCAGATGGCGAAGGGGGCCGGGGCCGTGGTCTTCGGCACCGCGGGGTCGGCGGAGAAGGTGGCGTTCCTCAAGATGTTCGGGGTGGACCACCCCATCGACTACCAGGCGGAAGATTTCGTCGAAGCGGTGAAAAAGATCACCGACGGCGAGGGGGTGGACGTCATCCTCGATTCGATCGGAGGGCAGATGCTCGCGAGGGACCTGCGCGTGCTGCGTCCGGGAGGGAGAATCGTCTCCCTGGGAATGGCGGCGGCGATGGGGAAGAGCAGGGCCCTGATGCTGCGCGAGTTGATGAGCGCCCCCCGCCTTCAGCCCGTCAAGCTTCTGGAAACCAGCCGGGGGTTCTTCGGGGTCAACATCCTGCGCATCTTCGACCACCGCCCCGCGCTGGGCTCCGTCCTCCTGCGCAACGTCTTCGACCTGGCGGCGGCGGGGAAGGCGAGGCCCGTGATCGCGGGGGAGGTCCCGCTCGAGCGGGCCTCCGAGGCCCACCGCATGCTCCAGGAGCGGTCCACGATCGGCAAGGTGCTGCTGGCCGTCGTGGACTAGAAGAGGATCTTCCGCACGACGTTTTCGTTTTGGTCCGTGAAGAAGATCGTTCCCTCGATTCCCGCGATGCCGACCGGCGCGTTGAGCAGGGCCTGGGGAGCATCGCCGTCCCGGGTCGTCGCCGACGCGGAGGTTCCGACGAACACGGTGACGGTCGCCGCGTTGCTGATTCTCCGGACGGCGTGGTTCCCGGTGTCGGCCAGGTAGAGGACCGATCCGACCGCAGTGATCCCCCTGGGCGAGGAGAACCGGGCATCGCTGCCGGACCCGTCGGCGAAGCCGGAGCTGCCTGCGGACCCCGCGAACGCGCTGGTCGCGCCGGACGGGGTTGCGACTTTCCGTACCGTGTGATTTCCGGTGTCGGCTACGTATACGCTGGTGCCGATGACCGCGACCCCCTCCGGGGAGTTGAACTGGGCGGGACTGTTGGCGGAGCCGGCCGTGCCGGTGCCGGCGAGGGTGGTGACCGCTCCCGAGGCGATGTCGATTTTCCGGATCGCATGGTTCCCGGTGTCCGCCACGAAGAGCGAGGAGCCGTCGGTCGCGATCCCGCTCGGCGTATTGAAGCGCGCCGCCGTACCCGTGCCGTTGACGAAGCCGAACAACCCTGCCGCGCTCCCGGCGATCGTGGTCACCACGCCGGCGGAAGTCACTTTGCGGATGGAATGGTTTCCCGGGTCCGCCAGGTAGAGATCGGCTCCCACCGCCGCGATTCCCTGCGGATTCGTAAACCGTGCGCCGGTGCCCGTTCCGTCCGCCGGTCCGGAAACCCCGGGACTCCCCGCGAGAGTCGTGACCGCGCCGGCGGAGGTGACTTTCCGGATCGTGTGGTTCCCCGTGTCCGCAACGAACACGTTGTCCCCGACGACCGCGGCGCCGGCGGGTGCGCGGAATCGGGCCGCCGATCCCGACCCGTTGATCGTGCCCGCCTGCGGCGGGTTGCCGGCCACGGTCGTCACCGCCCCCCCGGTGGTGATTTTCCGGATCGCGTGGTTCCGGGCATCGGCGACGAAGAGCGACGCGCCGTCGGTCCCGATCCCCTTCGGACCGTTGAAGCTTGCCGACGGTCCGGTCGGGCTGTCCGAAGACCCGGCGGATCCCGCCGTCCCCGCAAGGGTCGTTACGAACGCCGACGAATCGACTTTCCGCAGGACCTGGTTCCCGGTGTCCGCAACGTAGAGGTCGGTTCCGATGGCCGTGAGAGAGGAGGGGGAGAAGAACCTGGCAATCGTTCCGGCTGCGTTGTCCACGAAACCGGAAAAGCCCGCCGCCCCGGCAAACGTGGTCACGTCGCCGACGGCGCCGGCCGGCGTGATCTTCCGGATGGTGTGGTTCCCCGTGTCGGCGACATAGATATCCGAGCCGATCGAGGCGACCCCTTCGGGCGAGGAGAAGCTGGCGGCGGTACCCGCTCCGTTGTCGGCTCCGGGAGCGCCCGATCCCGCGTAGGTCGTCGTTGCGCCGGTGAGCGTCACCTTTCGGATCTTGTGGTTTCCCGTATCCGCCACGTAAAGGAAGACGAGATCCGCGGCGATCCCTTCGGGAGAGGAAAACCGGACGCTTGTCGCCACCGTGTTGTCGGCATCTCCCGCCGTTCCCGGAGTGCCCGCCAGCGTGGTGACCACGCCGCTCGTGGAAACGATTTTCCGGATGGTATGGTTTCCGGTGTCGCAGACGAAGAGGGAGGTGCCGACGGCAACGATCCCGGTCGGCGAGCTGAACCGCGCTGCGGTTCCCGTGCCCGACGGGTCGTCCGCGGAGCCGGGGACGCCGAACTTCCCCGCCAGGGTGGTCACGGCCCCCGTCGTCGTGTCGATCTTCCGGACGACGTGATTGTTATTGTCGGTGACGAAGAGATTCGCGCCGATGGCGGCCACGCCCGACGGGAAGGCGAACCGGACCAGCGCCCCCGTTCCGTCGAAGAATCCCTGGCCGCCGGCTGCCCCGGCGAGCGTGGCGGTCGATTGCGCGTTCCCGGTGGTGATGCTTCCGCAGCCGGAGAGGGCCGCCAGGCCGAAAAAAAGAGCTGCGGTCGCGCAGAGCCTGAAGGGTGAACGCGGCATCGCCTTCCTCCCCGACGGGTATCCGTTATACTCGGCCGAGACGTCTGCCGTTATCTTAGCCTTTGCCGAGCGTCGAAACGAGGGCTTTTCCGAAGTCCCGCGCGGCGGGCGGTCCGTTGGCGGTCACGATCTTCCCGGTAATCACCACCGGCTTCCGCACGAACACCGCCCCGCCCTTCTGCATCTCCTTCCTCGAGGCCTCGGTCTCGTAGCAGGTGGCCTCCACGCCCCCGAGCAGGCCCGCGATCGCAAGGGTGGCGCCGGAGAGGCAGATCCCGCCGACGACTTTCCCCGCCGCCTTGGCCTCCCGAAGCAGCTTGTGGAGATCCCCGTCGTTCCAGAGGTGTTCCGGGGTGCCCCGGCCCCCGACGGCCACCACGGCGTCGTAGTCGGACGCACGGGCGTCCCGTATCCGCACGTCGGGATGCTCCACGGCCCCCAGCATTCCCTTTGCGGGCGCCTTTTCGCGGGCCGCGACGGCGACGCTTGCGCCGGCGTTCGCCACCTCTTCGCGGGGGTGGGCCAACTCCTCGTCCCGGAAGTTCTCCTGGCAGATGACGAACAGCACCTTTTTCCCTTCCAGCGGCTTCATGGCGGGCCGCTCCTTTCGGGGAGATTTTTTCCGTTTCTTCCATTGTACCTCCGTTGGGAAATCGTTTATCTTTCTCTATAAAAGGGGGGAGCGCGATGAAGGACACGCTGAAGGTCGGGCTGACGTACACGCACAAGTACCGAGTGCCGGAGAACAAGACCGTGCCGCACCTCTACCCGGAGGCGAAGTCGTTCCAGGAGATGCCGAAGGTGTTCGCCACCGGCTTCATGGTCGGCTTGATGGAATGGGCCTGCATCGAGGCGATGGCGCCCCATATGGACGCGGGGGAGGGGAGCGTCGGGACGCTCGTCAACGTGACGCACACGGCCGCCACGCCGCCCGGCATGGAAGTGACCGTGCACGTCCGGTGCATCGGGGTGGACGGCCGCCGGACGATTTGGGAGATCGAGGCGAAGGACGACGTCGAGGGGATCGGCAAGGGGACCCACGAGCGGTTCTCCGTCGACTATGCCAAGTTCAACGCCCGCGTCGCCAAGAAGGCCGGCGGCGCGTAAGGGGTTGCGGAAACCTTCCGTCCGCTGAAGTATCCCTACTTACCGGTAAGTAATAATTTCCTTGACAGGGGCTTTTCGGTAATTATACTTACCGGTAGGTAAGAGCAATTCCGGTTCGGGAGGTGGAGCGGATGGGCAAGGCGGAAGCTGCGGCGGCAGGTTCGGGGAGGGGTGCCGGGACGCCCGATGGGGCGGTCCGGGAGCGGCTGCTCAAGAGCGCCACGGACCTTTTCACCCGCAAGGGGTATGCGGGGACCACCGTCCGGGAGATCGTGGCGGCGGCGAAGGTGACCAAGCCGGTCCTCTACTACTATTTCCGGAACAAGGAAGGGATCTATCTCGAGCTGATGAAGGAAGGGTTTTCCCGGTTCGACTCCCTCGTCGGCGCGTCGCTCGAGGCGCCGGGGAGCGCCGCGGAAAAGATCCTTCGCTTCTGCGCCAGATCCTTCGAGCTCTTCCTGGACCGCATCGGGGTCGCGAGGGTGATGTACTCCATCTATTACGGTCCCCCCCAGGGGGCGCCGTTTTTCGATTTCGACGCCTACCACTTCAAGTTCCAGGAAGCCATCCGCCGGCTGGTCGAGGAAGGGATCCGGAACGGGGAGTTCCGGAAGGGGGATGCGGGGGACATGACGTGGGCCATCGTCGGAGCGGTCAACGTCGCGATGGAGATCCAGCTCTGCCATCCGGAGGTCGGGCTGGGGAAGGAGGGGCTCGACCGCGTCCTGGACGTCATCTTCGCCGGGATCGCCGCGGAGGGCCGCAAGGGGACGCGGAAAGGGGGGCGGAGATGAAACGGGGATCGGCATGGGGGGTGGCGTTTCTTCTCCTGGCTTGGCAATCGGCGGGATGCTCCGGGCAGGGGGCGGCCGACGGCAAACCGGTCCAAAAGGACGGCGGAAAGCCTCCCGTGGCGGTGGAGGCGAGCCGCGCGGCGACGGCGGACCTGACCGACGGGGTCGGCGTCGTGGGGTCGCTTGCGGCCAAGTTCCAGTCGGACGTCAAGTCCGAGGTCGGCGGGAGCATCGCCGAGGTCTACGTCACCGAGTGGGTCCGCGTGAGAAAGGGCGCGCCGCTGGCGAAAGTGGACACCCGCGAGGCGGAGGCGCTCCGGAAAAGGGCCGAAGCCTCCGTGGAAATGGCGAAGGCGGGACTGCTGGAGGCCCAGGCCGCCGCGAACCGGGCCGAGCGGGAGTACGAGCGCGCACAGAAGCTCAAGGAGTCGGGGCTCGTCACGCAGCAGAACCTGGACGACGCGCTCACGCAGCGCGAGGCCGCGGCCGCCCGGGTCGCCGCCGCGAAGGCTCAGATCGCAGCCGCCGAGGAGGACGTCCGGCAGGCGGGCACCCGGATCTCGAAGGCCGTCATCCGCGCCCCCTTCGACGGGGTTGTGGCCGAACGAATGGTCAACGTGGGGGAGGTCGTCGGCGAGATGCAGAAAGTCGTCTTCAGGGTCGTCGACCCCCGCCTGCTCGACCTGACCGTGAGCGTCCCCTCGGGGGAGATGGCGGCGATCCAGGTCGGCCAGGCGCTCGACTTCTCCACGGACGCGATCCCGGGCAGGACCTTCACGGGGAGGGTCCGGTTCCTCAACCCGGTGGTCAGCGAGGCGGACCGTTCGTTGAAGGTGGTCGCCGAGGTCCGGAACGAGTCCGATAAGTTGAAAGGAGGGATGTTCGTCAAGGGCCGGATCGCCACGGGGAAACGGTCGGGCGTCCTGCAGGTGCCGAGGACGGCCCTTCTCACGTGGGACGTCGCCGCGAAAAAGGGGGACGTGCTGGTCGTCGACAAGGACGTTGCGCGCCTCCGCCCGGTACGGACCGGAAGCGTGTCGGGGGATCTCGTGGAAATCGCCTCGGGTCTGGCGAAGGGGGAGGCGGTGGTCACGCGGGGCGGATTCAACGTCAAGGACGGCGACCGGGTGAGCGTCACCCGGATGGACGGGGAGAAGTAGATGTTTCTATCCGATCTTTCCATCCGGCGCCCGATCTTCGCGTCGGTGATGATGCTGGCGCTCGTGACGCTGGGCCTCTTTTCCTACAAGCGGCTGGCGGTCGACATGTTCCCCGACGTGGAGATGCCGGTGATCACCATCGTCACGAAATTCCCCGGGGCTTCCCCGGAGACGGTGGAACGGGAAGTGTCCAAGCGGATCGAGGAGGCCGTCAACCCGATCGCCGGGGTCAAGCACGTGATGTCGACGTCCCGCGAAAGCGTCTCCACCGTCGTGGTGCTGTTCCAGCTGGAGGTCCGGATCAACGAGGCGTCCCAGGAGGCGCGGTCCAAGGTCGCCGCCATCCGCGGGGAGCTGCCGCAGGGGATCGAGGACCCCATCATCCAGAAGCTCGATTTCTCCGCGATGCCCATCGTCTCCCTGGCGGTGCGGTCCCGCGAGCTCTCCGCGAGGGACCTGACCACGCTTGTGGAGAAGAGGATCCGCCGCCGGTTCGAGAACATCTCCGGCGTCGGGAAGGTGGACCTCGTCGGCGCGGCCAAGCGGGAGGTGAACGTCGACATCGACCCGCTGCGCCTGGAGGCGCTGGGGATGGGCGTCGACGAGGTGATCGCGGGAATCCGGTCGGAAAACGTCAACACGCCTCTTGGCAGGCTGAACCGCAACGGCTCCGAGTTCCCCCTGCGCGTGGCCGGCAAGCCGGGCGCCGTGGAGCAGTTCAAGACGATGGCGGTGGCGCAGCGCGGCGGCCGGCCGGTCCTGCTTTCCCAGGTGGCCGAGGTGCGGGACGGCACGGAAGAGCGGCGCTCCCTGGCGCTGGTGAACGGGCTTCCCGCCGTGGCGATCGACATCCAGAAACAGTCGGGGGCCAACACGGTGGCCGTGGTGGAGGCGGTGAAGAAGGAGATCGGCCGCCTCCAGGCGGAGCTGCCCGCCGGCACGACCGTCGAGATGGTGCGCGACGCTTCCATCATGATCCAGGAGTCCGTCAAGGACGTGCAGGAGACGCTGATCCTGGGCGGGATCCTCACCATCTTCATCGTCTTCTGTTTCCTGAATTCCTGGCGCTCCACGGTGATCACGGGGCTCACCCTTCCCATCTCGGTCATCTCCGCCTTCATCGTGATGAACTTCGGAGGGATGACGTTGAACGTCATGACGCTGATGGCGCTCTCGCTGGCCATCGGGCTCCTCATCGACGACGCGATCGTCGTGCGGGAGAACATCGTGCGGCACCTGGAGCACGGCCAGGACCACTTCGAGGCGGCCCGCATCGGGACGAGCGAGATCGGGCTGGCCGTCCTGGCCACGACGTTTTCCATCGTGGCGGTCTTCGTCCCGGTGGCGTTCATGAAGGGGATCGTGGGCCGGTTCTTCTTCCAGTTCGGGATCACCGTCACCTTCGCGGTCCTGGTTTCCCTCTTCGTCTCCTTCACCCTGGACCCGATGCTCTCCTCCCGGTGGCACGACCCCGACATCGACCGGACGGGGAAGCGGCACCTGGTCGCGCGGGTCCTCGACCGGTTCAACGACTGGTTCGACCGGACCGCCGACCGCTACCGCGGGGTGATCGCGTGGGCGCTCGGCCACCGCAGGACCGTTCTGGCGCTGGCGGCGGCGGCCTTCCTCGGCGGGCTTTTCGCCTTCTTCTCCCTCAAGAGCGAGTTCTTCAACGAGTACGACCGGGCCGAGTTCCAGGTGAACTTCCGGGCCGCTCCGGACGCCTCCGTCGACGAGACGCGCACCCGGATCGACGCCATCCTGGCGGAGCTCCGGAAGATGCCCGAGGTGAAGCACACGTACGCCACGATCGGCGCCGGCGACGCGGGGACGGTGAGGGACGGGATGGTGTACGTCAAGCTGGCCGAGAAGAAGGAGCGCAGGCGCCTCCAGGACCAGCTTCAACGCCACCTTCGGGCGCGCATGCAGCAGATCCCCGGGATCGTCCCGTCCATCGCGGACGTGGGGCGGATGAGCGGCGACAAGCCGCTGGTGGTCAACATCCGCGGGGAGGACTTGGCCCTGCTGAAGCGGTACGCCGCGGAGCTGAAAAAGGGAATGTACGGGATCCCCGGCATCGTCGACCTGGAGGCGACGCTGGAGCAGGACATCCCGGAGTTCCGGCTCACCGTGGACCGGGAGCGCGCCGCGGACGTCGGAGTGACCACGAACGACGTCGTCCGCACCGTGGGGTCGCTCGTGGGAGGGCAGGCGGTGTCCACCTACGAGGACGAGGACGGCGACGCGGTCGACGTCCGGGTCCGGCTCCCCCTCGGGCTCCGGCAGGACCCGTCGCAGGTGGAGCGGCTGCGGCTCGCGGTCAACCGGGGAGCGGGGGGCGTAAGCCTCGTGCCGCTCGGCGGGCTGGTAACCTATACCATGAGCAACACCCCCTCGGAGATCAACCGCCAGGACCTGACGCGTCAGGTGGTGATCTCGGCCAACCTCGACGGGCTCCCCCTGGGCGAGGCGATGAACGAGGTCCGGAAGATCGCTTCCCGCATGAAACTGGCGCCGGGGTACCGGGTCGTCTTTTCCGGCGAGGGGGAAGACATGGTGGAGTCGTTCGGGTACATGGCGGAGGCGCTGCTGCTGGCGGTCATCTTCGTCTACCTCATCCTGGCGGCGCAGTTCGAGTCGTTCATCGACCCGCTCGCCATCATGCTTTCGCTGCCGCTCTCCATCGTGGGAATGGCGGGAATGCTTTTTCTCACCGGGGACACGATCAACATCATGTCGCTGATCGGCCTCATCATGCTGATGGGGCTGGTCACCAAGAACGCGATCCTTCTCGTGGACTACGCCAAGGTCCTGCGGGCCCGGGGGATGGACCGTTCCGAGGCGGTGATCACGGCGGGGCGCACGCGGCTGCGGCCCATCATGATGACGACGCTCGCCATGATCTTCGGGATGCTGCCGCTGGCGCTGGCGCTCGGGGCCGGCGCGGAGATGCGGGCGCCGATGGCCCGGGCGGTCATCGGGGGCCTGGTCACGTCGACGTTCCTGACGCTCCTCGTGGTGCCGGTCGTGTACACCCTCCTCGACGATCTCGGCGACTCGATCCGCCGCCGGTGGGAAGGGAAGAAAGAGGAAACGATGGCGGGCAAGGAGGTGCGCGCATGAGCGGGACGGCCGCCGCCGCGCCGTCCAGGCGGGGCATTTTCATTCTCTTCGCGGTTTTTCTTTTCTCCGCGGGGCTCCTCGTCCCTGCGGTCTCCCTCGGGGCGGACGATGCCGTGAAGGTCCTGACCCTGGAGGAGGCGCTCCGGATCGCGTCGGAGAGGAACCTGGATATCCGGAAGGCGCGCGAGTTCCGGAGACAGGTGGAGGGGCGCTACGTGGAGGAGCGGGCGGCGGCCCTCCCGCAGGTCACCATCACTTCCGGCGTCTCCCGCGCCCGGGACGACAGCCAGAGGGCGTTCGGCGGGGATTTCATCCCTCCCCAGCAGGAGACCCGCATGGCCGAGGCGAGTCTTTCCCAGCCGCTCTACACGTGGGGGCAGATCGGGGCCGGAATCCGCGCGGCGAGGATCGGGTTCGCGACCGCCGACGACCAGCTGCGCTTCTTCCGGCAGGCGGCGGCGCGGAACGTGACCACCGCCTTTTACGACATCCTGCTCGCCCGGGAGCTCCACGCCATCGCCGCGCAGAACCTGGAGCAGAAGCTGCGCCACCTGAACGAGGCGCGCCGGAAGCAGGCCGCCGGCACGGCCACCGATTACGACGTCCTGGCGGCCGAGGTGGCGGTGGAGAACGCCCGGCCCGACGTCATCCGGACGGAGAATCTCATCCGGACCGCGCGGGAGAGGCTGAAGTTCCTGCTCGCCATGGAAGGGGGGGAGGTGGACGCCGGCGGGACCCTCGTGTCCGCCGTCGATCCGTATCCTCGATACGAGGAGGCCCTTGCGAGCGCCTGGAAAAACCGGCCGGAGCTCTCCGAGCTGCGCCACCGGATCGGGATCTCGAAAGAGCTGGTGACCGTCGCCAACGCCGGCGACAAGCCGCGCCTGGACCTCAAGGCGGGGTACGGCTGGCGGGACCTGGACACGGGCGTCGCCGAAGCGGATGGAAAGACCTGGTCGGCCGGGCTGTTTTTCAGTTATCCGATCTTCGACGGCCTGCGCACCCGGGGGAAGGTGGCCCAGGCCAACAGCGAAGTCGCCTCGCTGCGAATCGACGAGGCGAAGCTCATGGACTCCATCGCCCTGGAGACGCGCGATGCGGCCAACGCCGTCCGGGAGGCGGGGGAGATCGTCAAGGCGCTCGCCGGAACGCTTTCCCAGGCGGAGAGGCTCCTCCTCCTGGCCGAGAAGGGGTTCGAGTACGGCGTGAAAACGCGGCTCGAGGTGGAGGACGCGGAGCTGAACCTCCTGCAGGCGAAGGGGGGCCTGGCCCGGGCGCGGCGCGACTATCTTACGGCCCGCGTCAACCTGGAGTTCGTAAAGGGGACGCTGGAAGAGGACGCTCATAACTAATCGATAGAATAGAACATTTTTTGATTCCCCCGGGGGGCATCGGGCCGTCCGAAGGGGTTTGCCGATCGGAACTTGGGCATCGGCGCCGTCATCCATAAAACAGGGGGTGCCGGGATGGCAGCGGATCTCAATATCCGGATTACCGGCGGCGCGGGGCAAGGGGTACACACCGTCGGAGCGATCGTCTCCCGGATGGTGGTCCTGTGGGGCTATCATTTCCACGCGATCCAGGACTACATGAGCCGGATCCGGGGCGGGCGGAATTCCTATTCCGTCCGCATCGGGTCGGACCCGGTGCGCGCCGGAAGGGACGAGTCGGACATCCTGCTCTGCCTTAGCCCCGATCATCTTCCGCACTTTCTTCCGAAGCTTTCGAAGGGCGGTCTCGCTTTGGCGGACACCCCCTCCGCGTCTCCGCCGGTTCTGGCGCCGCCGCTCAAGCAGATGGCCGTTTCCGCAGGCAGTCCCATCCTGGCGAACATGGCGGGAGCGGGCATCCTCGCCTGCGCCCTGGGGATTCCGCTCGATCTCCTGGCCCCGCTGCTCGCGGCGGACTTCAAGGGCGATTTTCTCGAAAAGAACCGGAAGGCGCTTGCCCTCGGAGAAGAGTGGGCGAGGGAGCATCTGGGGGAGGCGTTTCGCCTTCCCCGCGCGCCGTCTTCGCCCCGCGTGGTGATGTCCGGCAACGAGGCGCTCGCGTTGGGGGCGATCGCGGGAGGGTGCAAGTTCGCCGCGGGATACCCGATGACGCCGGGCACGGGAGTCCTGTCCGTGCTGGCGGACAACGGTCCCGCCGTGGGCCTGGTCTTCGAGCAGGCGGAGGACGAAATCGCGGCGCTGAACATGGCGATCGGCGCGTCCTACGCGGGCGCGCGCGCGATGGTGGCCACCTCCGGCGGCGGGTTCGCGCTGATGGTGGAGGCCCTCTCCCTGGCCGGGATGCTGGAGACCCCGGTCGTCATCGCGCTCGGGATGCGTCCGGGTCCCGCCACGGGGATGCCCACGCGGACGGAGCAGGGAGACCTCGACTTCGTCCTCTCCGCGGGGCACGGGGAGTTCCCCCGGCTGGTTCTCTCCCCCGGCTCCCCGGAGGAAGCGTTCGACCTGGCCCAGCATGCGATGGACCTGGCGGAGGCGTATCAGGTGCCGGCGTTCCTTCTTACCGACCAGTACCTGGCGGACACGATCGTCGACATGGACCCCGCGAAATTCGACGTCCGGCCCGTGCGGCGGCATTTGGTCCGGGGGACGGAAGTTCCCCGCGCGGAGAACGGAAGGTATCTCCGGTACGCGGTCACCGGGGACGGCGTCTCCCCGATGGCGGTGCCGGGCGAACCGGGGGTCACCGTCGTGGCCGGCAGCGACGAGCACACCGAGGACGGGCATCTCACGGAGGATCACGACGCCCGGATCCGGATGGTGGAGAAGCGGCGGCGGAAGGGGGAGGCGCTGGCGCAGCGGACGCTCCCGCCGCTTTTGTCCGGGCCGCCCAACGGGGACGCCGTGCTGATCGGATTCGGCTCGACGAAAGAGGTGGTCGAGGAAACCCGCCGGATCCTGGCGCGGGAGGGAATCGCCGTGGCGGCGGTGCACCTGCGGCAGGTCTGGCCCTTCCCGGCGAAGGAAATGGCGGAGATCGCGCCCCGCTACGACGCGGCGCTCACGGTCGAAAACAACATCGGCGGCCAGCTGGCCCGGCTGATCCGGCGGGAGTCGGGCGCGGAGATCGCGGGAACGGTCTCCCGCTACGACGGCCTGCCCTTCACTCCCGAAACGCTGGCGCCGGAAGCGAGGAAAAGGATATGGGAAGCCCGTTCGACACGGACGTCGAGAACGCATGGTGCCAAGGGTGCGGAAACTTCGGGATCCTGAACGCGGTCAAGAGGGCGCTTGCGCAGCTGGGGCGGGAGAAGCACGAGATCGTGCTCGTCTCGGGGATCGGCCAGGCCGCAAAGCTTCCGCATTACGTGGACGTGAACGTGTTCGACGGCCTGCACGGCAGGGCGCTGCCGGCGGCGGCGGCGATCAAGATGTCCAACCCAGCGATGACCGTCGTGGTGACGAGCGGGGACGGCGACATCTACGGGGAAGGCGGGAACCACTTTCTCCACAATATCCGGCGCAACGTCGACATCGCGCTGTTCGTCCACGACAACCAGGTCTACGGCCTGACCAAGGGACAGCCGTCCCCCACCAGCGATGCCGGATGGGCCGGCTCGCTCAACCGGTCGGGCGTGATCTCCGGGCCGTTCCCGCCGCTGGCGGTCGCCATCGCCCTGGGCTGCGGGTTCGTGGCAAGGGGATACGCGGCCGACGTGGATTTCACGGCGGACCTGATGCTCCAGGCGATCCGCTTCAAGGGGTTCGCCCTGGTCGACATCCTCCAGCCGTGCGTCACCTTCAACAAGAAGAACACCTACCAGTGGTACGGGAGGATGGCGTACAAGATCGCGCCGGAGCACGACGCGACGGACCGGATGAAGGCGTTCGGGCTGGCGCTGGAATGGGAGGAGAGAATTCCGCTGGGCGTACTTTACCGGAAGGAGCGGGCCACCTTCGAGGAGCTGCACCCGGCCATCCCGGGCCCTCCGCTCCACGCGCGGGAAACGGCTCCCGCGATCGTGCGGGAGATGCTGCGGAAACGTACGTTGGCGTTGGCTTGAAAGGGTTTTTTAGCCTTTCCGCTTTTTTGTGGGGATGGCGGCGGGAATCGGTTTTTGCGCTTCCTCCGCCTTGCGCCGGTCCGCCTCCCTGCCGAAAAACGCGATCCCGGCGATGGAAGCGAGGATGACCGCCGCATAGGCGCCGGCGGCGAAGAGGGAATCGGACTGCAGGAGCCCTTCGCTCATGTACCGGGCGACTCCGTAGACCGAGAGGCCGACGAAGATCGTCGCGCAGAAGTGGAACCCGAAAATGGCCAGCGGCTTGGGAACCTGCATGCGTCCCCCTTTCCGGGGTTTCTTGGTATAGTTATCCTACCATGGAAATTCTTTCGATCCTGACGCTGGTCGCCGCCGCGGCGACGCTCCTCGCCGTGCTCCTGCGCCGCCCCCCGCCGCTCCGGGACCGGCTGGATCTCCTGGAAAAGAACTTCACCGACGCGCTCCGCGCGAGCGCATCCGACCTGGCCCGCGCGCAGGCCGACTCCTCGGCGCGGATCCGCCAGGAGGTGTCGGAGAATCTCCTCAAGGGGATCGACGACATTTCCCGCCGGATCGAGGAGCGGCTCGTGGAGATCCGCGGCGAGGTCGCGCGCGAGCTCTCCGAGACGGCCGATCGCAACCTCAAGGGGTTCGACCAGGTGGCGGGGCATCTCAAGGAGCTCTCCGCCGCCACGGGGCAGGTGGTCCTCCTGTCCCGGGACATCAACCAGCTGAACGTCCTGCTCACCCAGCCCAAGGCGCGGGGGGCCTTCGGGGAGCTCACCCTTTCCCAGATGCTCTCCGACCTGTTCGGGGACCACACCGATATGTTCGATCTTCAATACCAGATGGAGTGGGGGGAGCGGGCCGACGCGGCGATCTTCGTCCGGCCGGACCGGAGCCAGTTCGTCTGCGTGGACGCGAAATTCCCGATGGCCAACGCGCAGCCGCTGATGGAAGGGGAGATCGACGAGGCGGCGCGAAGGGAGTACGAGAAAGCGTTCGCCCGCGACGTGCTGACCCAGGCCGAATCGATCCGCTCGAAATACATCCGGCCTCCCAAGACGCTGGATTTCGCCTTTCTCTTCGTCCCCGCCGAGTCCGTCTATTATCTCGTCCTGCGCAACCGGGCCCTCCATGAACAGCTCCTGAAGCTGCAGGTGGTCCCCACGTCCCCCAACAGCTTCTACGCGTATCTTCAGGCGCTTGCGTTCGCTTTCCGGGGGTTCAAGATCGAGCAGAAGACGAGAGAGATCCAGGTCCTTCTGGAGCGGGTGGGGAAGGATTTCGAGCGGTTCGCGGAGAACTTCCGGCTTTTCGGGAGGCACCTGGACAACGCCCAGGCCAAGTACATGGAGTCGGTGAGGGACGTCGAGCGGTTCCGCGCGCGGATCGGCTCGCTCAGAAGCGGGGAGGGGGAACTGACGGAGGGGTGAAGGGCGCCCTTCCTTTCCCGTTACCGGTCGAGCTGGGAGTGCAGCTTGCCCCGCAGCCGAAGGACCGCCTGCGCGTGCAGCTGGCAGATCCGCGGTTCTCCCAGGCGGAAGATCTCGCTGATCTCCCGCATCGTCAGGTCCTCGTAATAGTAAAGGGCGATCAGCTGTTTTTCCCTTTCGGGCAGCGTGTCGATCGCCTTCGAGAGAACTTCCTTCAGATCCCGCAGCAGCTCTTCTTCCCGGGCCTCGTCCTTCGCGGCCTCCGACAGGTAATACTGGACGCCGGCGCCGTCCCCCTCCTCCTGGGACTCATCGTGGGAAAGGACGGTCAGCCCCGAGAGCATCGCCAGCTTTTTCCGGAGCCCGTCCACGGTGATCCCCAGGTCGGCGGCGACCTCTTCCTCTTCAGGGGGGCGGCCCAGAAGCCCTTCGAGCCGGGTGTAGGCGTTCTGCAGCCGGGTGGAGGACTGCCGGATGGACCGGGGGAACCAATCCATCTCGCGGAGATAGTCGAGCATCGTTCCGCGGATCCGGAACTCCGCGTAGGTCTTGAACTTGATCCCGCGCGAAGCATCGAATCGATCGACGGCATCGAGCAGGCCGACGATGCCTGAGCTGACGAGGTCGTCCATCTCGATGTTGGGGGGGACGCGCATCTTGATGCGCGCCGCGTGGTATTTGATCGTGGGGATGAATTCGTTCACCAGCGCCTCCCGGTCGACCGCGGGAGGGGGAGGGGCTTCCTCGCGTCGGCAGGCCGTCACGGCTTCTCTCGGGGCCATATCGCCTCCTCTCTTGAAAAAGGCGTTCAGGGATTCCGAGGAGGGAAGGCAGCAACAGGCATGCCAAGATCGTAATGGATTGTATCTGATTGAAATATTAGGGATTTATTCTTTTATCGGACGAAACCGACAGGCGGAAAGAAGCCAATAATTTGACAGTCCGTCAGGCGTCTGACAATTCTTGGCAGTCTGGGTGCCTTCGCTTCAGCATCTCCAGGAGGGTGGTCCGCTTGAGTCCCAGGAGGGCCGCGGCCTTGTTCTTGTTCCCCTTGGTCAATGCCATGGCGTGCGCGATGAGATGATCCTGGAACGTTCCCGTCGCCTTCCGGAAATCGATTCCGGCGCTTCCGAAATCGACCCCGGCGGTAATCCGGATCGCCTGGCTCTCCCGCATCGACGGCAGGAGGTCGCTCTTCTCGAACCATCCCTCGCTCTTCAAGACGACCAGCCGCTCGACGAGGTTTTCCAGCTCCCTGACGTTGCCCGGCCAGGAGTAGCGCATGAGGGCTTCCATCGCTTCCGGACGGAATCCGGGGTGGTGACGCCCCATCTTGCGGTCCCACTTGGTAAGGAAATGCCCGGCGAGGACCGGCACGTCGTCGATGCGGTCGCGCAGAGGGGGGAGGTGGATCGGGATCACGTTGAGCCGGAAAAAGAGGTCCTGCCGGAATCGCCCCGCGGCGATCTCGTTCTCCAGGTTCTTGTTGGTCGCGGCGATGACCCGGACGTCCACGTTCACGGTCTTCGTTCCGCCCACCGGAATGAAGGACTGGTCCTGCAGGACGCGCAGCAGCTTCGTCTGGAGGGGAGGGCTCATCTCGCCGATCTCGTCGAGGAAGATCGTCCCCCGGTTGGCCGTTTCGAACCGTCCGCTCCGCTCGACGTGCGCGCCGGTGTAGGCCCCCTTGACGTGCCCGAAGAGCTCGCTCTCCAGCAGGCCGGCCGGGATGGCCGAGCAGTTGACGGGCACCAGGATCCGGTCGGCCCGCTTGCTGTTGTAGTGGATGGCCCGGGCGATCAGTTCCTTGCCGGTCCCGCTTTCCCCGAGGATCAGGATCGTGGAGTCGGTGGCGGCGACCTTCCGGACGAGGTCCAGCACCTGCCGGATCGGCTCGGAAAGCCCGAGGATGTTCTCGAACGTGTAGTGCCGGATGGCCTGGGTTTTAAGGTGGATGTTCTCCTTCCGGACGGCGGTGAGCTCCAGCGCCCGGCCGACCAGGTTGGAGACCTCCACCACCTTGAACGGCTTCGTGAGATAATGGAAGGCGCCGAGCTTCATCGCCTGCACCGCGTTTTCCACCGTCGCGAACGCCGTCATCAGGATCACCTCGCACTTCGGGAGGACTTTCTTCGCGTGGGCAAGGACCGCGAGGCCGTCGACGCCGGGCATCATGAAATCGGTCAAGACCACGTCGATGTCGGTCCGGTCGATGATGGAGATCGCCTCGCTGCCCGATCTCGCCACATGAAGGCGGATCTCCGGAGAGGGAAATATCTCCTCCAGAAGGGAAATCATGTGTTCCTCGTCATCCGCGATCAGCAGCGTTTTCGGCATGGGCTCATTTTACCCTGGTTTGGATAAAGTTTCGCTTGGAATCGGTCGATATGCACTTCATAGGCGGGAAAGCATCGTCCGGAGGCATACCTCGAGTGAACCCCTCGAACCGTAAGGGAAAAGGAATCGGAAAGACGCCCCCCAAGGAGGCGCAAAGCGCGCCCGCTTCCTTCCCCGGCGGCAAAGCGAAAGCGGGCACCGTCAAAAAAGTGGCGCATCTCCGGACCGCGGTGGACAACGGGACGTACCGCGTGGATGCGAAGAAAATCGCCGACAAGATCGTCAGGGACGCCGTGCGGGAAATCCGCAGCCGCCGGCTCCGGTAATCGACTTTCCCCCGTCTCCCGGGGTATCCTGTTTGTACGTGGCCCGAACCGGTTTCCAGGAAATCCTTCGGCAGGCGCTGGACGATCTGCCCGAACTCTTCCGGCAGGCGCTTGCGAACGTGGCGGTCGTGGTGGAGGACTGGCCCCCCGGCTGGCTGCTGGACGAGCTCGGGATCCCTCCCGAAGACACCCTGTACGGGTTCTACCACGGGGTCCCCCTGCCCGAGCGTTCGGTCTCCCTTACGGGAAACCTCCCGGACAAGATCTCGGTCTATCGGGGACCCCTGATGGAGGATTTCCCCGATCCCGTGGAGCTCCGCCGCCAGATCCGGGTGACCCTTCTCCACGAGATCGGGCACTATTTCGGGATGGACGAAGAGGAGCTCGGCCGGCTCGGGTACGAATAAAAAACAGGCCCCCGACGATTTTTTTCTCCCCCCGTTTCCCTTTTAGGTATACAGTATACAAAAACCGGCAAGCGCCACGGCTGCACCGAGCCTAACTTGCGACCGTGCCTGAAGAAAGGGGGAAAGGGGATGCTTGCACTTCGCCGCGTGTTCATCGACGGAGCCGACCGCCCCGAGCTGGTCCTTCTCCACTACACGGTCGCCCTGGAAGGCGCCCCGGACCGGGAAATCGCCCGGGCCTCCCGGGTCATCCCTCCGTCCGCGGAACCGGGAAGAAGGGAAACGCGCCTTTTCCTCCCTTCCCCGCCGCCGGGACGCCGCCTCCGCTTGCGCTATTTCTTCTCAACCGTCGGAGGGGGCGCCGAATGGTTCTCCCCCGTCTACGAAACGGCGGTGCCCGGGGAGGACGTCTCGGAGGACCTGGCCCCGGTCGAGGAAGAAGGAACGGGGAACCTGCTCCCCGCCGCGGGGCTCGGCATGTTTCGGCTCCGGCTTCCGCTGCGGGGCGGAGAGCCCCGGACGGGACCGGTTCGATACGGTTTCGGGGCGATGCGGAAAAAACCGTCCCCGGACCTTTGCCGCGCGAGGATCCCCATGGACGCCGGCGCCCCCGTGGTCGAAGTTCCGGAAGCGCTGTCGGTGCTCAAGGGCCGGCCGATGCCCTTTTTCCTGTACCACGTCGCCGGAGAGAAGGGCCCGCTGGTCGCCGACAAGATCAATTGCGCCCGGCTCACCCTCCAGGATAACGAGGGCGAGGTGGTCTGCGCGCGCCTTTTCTGGGGGGATTCCTCCTGGGACGCCCAGAACCTGTCCGTGATGGAGGTCAAGAAGTTCTCTTCGGGGGAGGGGAGGGCGTCGAACGGCTTTTTCGCGGAGGACCGGGAGGCGTTCCTTCGTGCGCGATCGAAAGCGGTCAGCCGGCATCCGCTTCCCCGGACGTTCGAGACGTTCGTCTACGGACCCGCGGGGAGCGTCGTCGAGTACTGCTTCCAGGTGCTCCTGCGGCGCGCCGACGGGTCCATGGGCGCCGGCTGGCGGAACCACAACGGGGGCAACTGGAAGGTCACGCTGTAAAGCCGCTACACCCGCCTCAGCGCGGAGAGCAGCGCGTCGATCTCGCCGTCGGTGCCGACGGTGACGCGCAGGCAGTCGGCCAGCCGCGGAGTGTCGAAGTAGCGCACCAGGATCTTCCGCTCCTTCAACGCCTCGTAGACCGGCCCCGCCGGTTTCCCCCCCTTCCTTCGGGCAAGAACGAAATTGGATTGCGAGGGGAACGGCGCGAACCCGACCGCCGGCAGGCCGGCAACCAGCCGCTCCCGGGTCTTCCGTACCCTCGCGGCGTTCCGCTCCATCCAGGCGATGTCCGAAAGCGCCGCCTCCCCGGCGGCGATGCTCAACCGGCTCATGTTGTAGGAGTCCTTCACCTTGCCGAGCCCCTCGATGATCCGCGGGTGGGCGAACCCCAGCCCGATGCGCATCCCGGCGAGAGAGAACGACTTGGAAAGGGTGCGAAGCACGACCACGTTCTCCCGTTCCCGGGCCAGCGAGAGGGCGTTTTCCTCCGCGAAGTCGGCGTATGCCTCGTCGACGACGAGCACGCCGGGGACGCAGTCGGCGAGGCGGGAGAGAACCGCGAGCGGGACCGTGGTCCCCGAGGGGGAGTTGGGGCTGGCTACCATCGTGACGTTCGCCCGGGCGCGGAAGATCCCCCGAGGGAGGGAATAATCGTCCGGGTAGGGGATGCCGAGGATCTTCCCCCCCTGGATCCGCACCAGGGTGTCGTAGAGGGTGTACGTCGGGACGGGGCAGCTGAGCGCGTCCTTTTCCCCGATGAAGGCGCGGGCGATCATGGCCAGGAGGTCGTCCGACCCGTTTCCCGCGATCACCTGCGACGGGTCGAACCCGTATGTGATCGCGGCCTGCCGCCGAAGCCGCGTCGCGTCCGGGTCGGGATACAGCCGCAGGGAGTCCTTCGCCTCGGCCAGGATGGCCCGCCGGACCCGCGGGGAGGGCGGATAGGGATTCTCGTTCGTGTTGAGCTTGATGAACCCGGCCTCCTGCGGCTGCTCGCCGGGCTGGTACCCTTTCATGCGCGCGATGTTTCTCCGGAACGCGACGGTCAACCGCGTCCTCCCTTCCTCCCGAAGAAGCGGCTCCCCAGCCTTTTCCATGCCGGCAGCGACCGCTCGACCGTTTCCGGATCCACGCAGTACGCGACCCGGAAATGTCCCTTCCGGCCGAAGCCGCTCCCCGGCACCACCAGGACATTTTCCTCCCGCGCCGCGGCGACGAACTTCATCTCGTCCTTGACGGGCGACTGCGGAAAGAGATAGAACGCGCCGCCGGGCGGAACCACGGAGAATCCCGATTCCAGCAGGGTCGCGACGAGCATTTCCCGGTTCCGGCGATAGACCGACAGGTCGGCATCGATCCCCTGGAACCCGGCAACCGCCCGCTGCATCAGGGAAGGGGCGTTGACGAACCCCAGCACGCGGTTGCAGAACACGCAGGCGTCGGCCAGCTCGGCGGCGTCCGCCGCGCGCGGGCTGACGGCAAGGTATCCGATCCTCTCCCCCGGGAGGTTCAGGTCCTTGGAGTGGGAGTAGGCCACGAGCGTGTTGCGCAGCGAGGCGGCCGGCGGAGAAAAGGCCGCTCCGGGATAGACGATTTTCCGGTACGGCTCGTCGGAGAGGACGTAGATCGGCCCTCCCGTGCGTTCTTCCCCCTCCGCGAGGACGCGGGAGAGCCCCCGGAGCGAATCGGCCGGGTAGACCGCCCCGGTCGGGTTGTTGGGGGTGTTGAGGAAGAGGGCTTTCGTCCGGCCGGTGATCGCCGTCCGGATCGCCTCGAGGTCGAGCTGGAAATCGCCGGCGGATTGCGCCACGACCGGAACCCCGCCTGCGTTGCGGACGTAGAAAAGATATTCGACGAAATAGGGGGCGATGACGATCACCTCGTCGCCGGGAGACAGGATCGCCCGAAGCGCCACGTTGAGCGCCCCCGCGGCTCCGACGGTCATCACGATCAGCCCCGGGGAGAAGGGGAGCCCCGTGGATCCCTGAAGGTCTTCGGCCACGCGCTGGCGGACCTCCAGGAACCCGGCGTTCGGCATGTACTTGTGAAGGTCCGGCGGCGGGTTCGCGGCGAGCCGGGCCAGTTCCCGCGCCAGCGGGGGCGGAGGGTCCCCGAACGGGTTCCCGAGAGTGAAATCGAAGACGTTCTCCGGCCCCTCCTTCGCCTTCAGAAGAGCGCCTTCCTCGAACATCTTCCGGATCCACGACCCTTCCCGGATCGCCTTGCGGATTTCGGGGGATGCGGGCATCGATTCTCCTTTTGGTGCCCTTCACGATACGTCAACGAAAGACCGGATTTCAAGGCGAAAGGGTCGGAGTTTCCGTTGAAACCTTGGGACGCATGTCCTAAATTAGGGGAGGTTCACCGCGTTCCCGCCGGTCAATCTTGTTCGAATGGGAGAAAACGTGAAACGCATTCATCGCTCGTGGATTTTTCCGCTGATCCTGTGGGGGACCCTGTCGGGGTGCGTGACGGGGAGTGTGCTCACCGTTCCCGGAGGGCTTTCGCGCAAGGCGCCGCAGGCCCCTCCCGGCGGGGCGGGGGCTCCGGCGGTCGCCGTGCTCGATTTTTCCTGGTCGGGGGCTTCCTCGTACGAGATCGGCCGGGATTTCGACAACGTCCGGCCGATCGTGTGGAAGGGGGATCCCGGAAAGTCGATGGCCGACCTGATCGCGGCCGTCCTGGCGGAAAAGGGGATCGCAGCGGTCCGCGCGGCCGGAGATGCGGACATCCCGTCCGGCGTTCCCGCAAGGATCTGGGGCCGCGTGGAGGAATTCCGCGTCGACGTCAAGCGCGTCGGCACGATCAAGGTGGAGGCGGAGGCGGGCACGACCCTTAAGATCCAGGGGACAGGCCCGGGGGCCCCGCCGGGATGGTCCGGCACGGTCTCCTCCACCTACGGGGACACGGATCTCTTCCCCACCCCGGAGGGCGCCCATCAGGCGATCAACCGGGCGGCCAACGGCGCCGCGGAGGAAGCGGTGCGCCGCCTGCTGGAGGCGGGGGTGGTCTCCGCTCCGAAATAAAGAAACGGATGGGGCTTCTCATCAAGGAGCGGATCGAGGACATCTCCCTCGAGGAGTGGGACGACGTCCTTGCGCGCTCGGTCCGCCCCTCTCCGTTTCTTTCCCGCCGCTTCCTGGTTCCCTGGGCGAAAACGTTTCCGGCCGGCCGTCCCCTGCGCATCGCGAGGTGGGAGCGGGGAGGGAAGGCCGAGGGCTTCCTGTTCCTGTGCCGGCGCGCGGAGGCCGAAGGATGGGAGCTTCTCGGGGGCGATCAGGTGTCCGATTCCCTGGACGCGGTGGTGACCGGGGGGATGGAAGGAGCGTTCTGGGCGGAACTCCTGCGGTCCCCGCGGGAACTGCTGGCGGAGGGTTCGCTTCATTTGCAGAGCCTGGTCGAGGGGTCGCCTTCGCTCTCCCTCCTCCCCGGGATCTGCGGGGAGCTGGGGATCGCCTTTTTCGCGGAGGAGGTGGACCGTTCCCCCTTCATTCCTCTCCCGGAGAGCTTCGACGATTACCTCGGGCGGCTCGGGAAGAAGGAGCGGCATGAGCTGCGGCGTAAGCTCCGCCGCGCCGGGGAGGCGGAGCCGCAGTTATCGTTCCGCGTGACCGGGACGGAGGAAGAGCTCTCGCGCGACTTTCCTTCCTTCGTGGAACTGCACCGCAGGAGCCATCCCGAAAAACGGCGGTTCATGGACGACCGCATGGCGGATTTCTTCCGCGAGTTGGCGGAGGGGTTCCTGTCCGCCGGCAGGCTGCGGCTGGCGTTCCTGCGCGGCGCGGGGGGAGACATCGCGTCGGCGTTCCAGATCGAGCACGACGGGGCCCTTCTCCTCTACAATTCGGGGTTCGACCCCGAGGCCGGCGGCCGCATGAGCCCGGGCATGGTCCTGCTGGCGCGCTGCGTCGAGGACGCGATCGGGAGGGGACTCAAGGAGTACGATTTCCTCCGCGGGCGGGAGAGGTACAAGTACGACCTGGGGGGCCGGGACCGGATCGTGTACCGCGCGACCCTTTCCCTCCCGTGAACCACCTTCTTTTCTCCTACCACACGTGCCCGATGGAGGAGCCGGGCGTCGGCCTGTCGGGCGGGATGAACGTTTTCCTGCGCGGCCTCCTTCCGGGGCTTGCGTCCCGGGGCTTTCGGACGGACGTGCTCACGAGGGGAAGGGGGACGGAGGTCGAAATCACGCGCCCTTTCCCCGGCGTCCGCGTCCTCCACCTCCCGTGCGGCTGGCGGGATCCCCCTTCGCGCGAGTCGGCGTACGACGCCCTCCCGCGGTTCGCCCGGAAGGCAAGGGAACTGCTGACCGCCGGCCGGCCGGCCTATGACGTCGTCTCCGCCCACTATTGGATGTCGGGGATCGCGTGCCTCGAAGCGGGGCTGCGACCGCCGGTGTTTGCCTACCACACCGTGGAGGCGCGCAAGGCGGTCTCCGCCGCCACGCCCCCTCAGGGTCTCTCCGCCGTCCGGAGGGAAGCGGAGGAACGCCTGGCCCGCGAGGTTTCCCGCGTGGTCTGTTTCTCCGAAGACGACCTTGCGGGAACGAGAGGGATTTTTCCCGCCGTGGAGGGGAAGGAAACGGTGATCCCGCCGGGCGTCGACGACCTCTTTCGGAATCCTCCCCCGCGGATGGAAGCGCGGCGACGGCACGGCATCCCGGCCGGCGCCTTCCTGTTCCTGCTTGCCGCCCGCGAGGAGCCGGGGAAAAACGTCGCCTCCGCCATCGAGGCGTTCCGGGATCTCCGGGCGAAAGAAGGAGACCGGCTGCGGCTCCTCGTCGCGGGGCAGAAGCTTCCCGCGGCCCTGCTGCCCGGGGGAGCCGCCTGCGCCGGACCGGTCCCCCACTCGGAAATGCCCGCGCTCTTTTCGGCCGCGGACGCGGTTCTCTGTCCGTCTTTTTACGAATCGTTCGGGCTCGTTCCCCTGGAGGCGATGGCCGCGGGGAAACCGGTGATCGTCCCCGCTTCGGGATTCTGGGGAGACACGATCCGTTCGGAAGGCGGCGGCGTGACCTATCCGCCCGAGGCGAAAACGGGGCTGGCCGGGGCGATGCGGGCCGTTTGCCGGGATCCCTCCCTGCCGGCGCGCCTTGGCGGGGAAGGGAAGCGGATCGCCGCGCGGTTTACGTGGGAGAGGTGCACTTCGTCGTGGGCGAGGCTGTTGTCGAGTGCCGCCAGGCCCGGTAATCCGCGATGAACTCCTCGAGCTCCCGCCGAGCCTCGTCGTCCGGCAGCTGGACGGGCGGGTGCTTCATGAAGTAGGCCGAAGGGGAGAGCAGCGGGCCGGAAAGCCCCATGTCCCTTCCGAGCCGGCAGAGCCGGATCGCGTCGATCCCCACCCCGGCGCTGTTCGGCGAGTCGGTCACCGACAGCCGCAGCTCGACCTCGATCGGCAGCCCCCCGAACCCCTCCCCCTCGATCCTTAAGAAGCAGAGCTTGTTGTCCTTCTGCCAGGGGACGTAGTCGGACGGCCCGATGTGGATGTCCTCGTCCGCGATGGGGTGCGTGAGCACCGACGTCACGGCTTCCGTCTTGGAGATCTTCTTCGACTGGAGCCGCTGCCGGGACAGCATGTTGAGGAAATCGGTGTTCCCCCCGGTGTTCAGCTGATACGTCCGCTGCACCCGGATCCCCCGCTCGGAGAACAACCGGGCGAGCGCCCGGTGCACGATCGTGGCCCCCAGCTGCGACTTGATGTCGTCCCCGATGATCGGGATCCCCCGCTGCCGGAACCGCTCCGACCACGCCGGGTCGGAGGCGATGAATACGGGAATGCAGTTCACGAGGGAGACGCCGGCGGCGAGGCAGGCCTCGGCGTAGAAACGGGTGGCCTCCTCGGAGCCCACCGGCAGGTAGCTGACCAGGATCTCCGCGCCGGATTCGCGCAGCACGGCTTCCACGTCGCACGGCGGCTCGTCCGCGGGGAGGAACGTCTGGTCCTCCGGGTAGTCGCGCATGTGCGGCGCCACCCCGTCGAGCACGGGGGCCATCCGGACGATCGGGCCGCCGCCGGGCATGTCGGGGACGAATTTCTTGGTGCAGTTGGGGGGCGCGAAGATCGCCTCCCCGACGGGGCGTCCCACCTTCCTGCGGTCGATGTCGAACGCCGCCACGACCTCGATGTCCCCCGGATGATATCCCCCGATCTCGGGATTCATCAGGCCCGGGACGAACGCGCCGGCGGCCGTCCCGGCGATGTTCCGGTAATATTCGATCCCCTGCAGCAGGGCGCTGGCGCAGTTTCCCACGCCGGCCACCGCGATGCGTATCTTAGGCATTCTCCATGCTCCCGGATGATTTGGCCCGCTTTGCGCCATTGTTGGATTCTCCCGCGCCGGACCCGGTTTCATTCGCCTGCGGCAGCGGCTCCCCGCACTTCCAGCAGCGCGGGGGGATCTTCGCCACGGCCCTTCGTTCGGCGGAGACGAAATTCTGCGCGGAACACGCGGCGCAAGGGAGTATCATCGGCGCTATTTTACCTTTTCCCGCGCCGGTTTGACAAAGAAGAATCCCGGAAGATAAGATGGGGCGGTGCAGATCGAAAAAGGCGTCGACAAGATCGTCAAAACGATCCGGATGATGATCCTCGACCAGCCCGGATTCCTCGGAAAAGTCGCCTCCGCCATCGGCGCCGCCGGCGGGAACATCGGCGACATCCGGCTGGTCGGCTACGGGCTCGAGTACAACACCCGCGACCTCACGGTCTTCGTGGACGACGACGCCCACCTCCAGGCGGTGCTGGAGGAGGTGGGGAAGACCGAGGGCGTCATCATCTCCGACATCATCGACCCGGTGCTGGAGCTCCACAAGGGCGGCAAGATCTGCGTCAAGGCCCGCATGGCGATCGACAGCATCTCCGTGATGCGGAAGATCTACACGCCCGGCGTGGCCAAGGTCTGCAAATTGATCCAGCGCAAGCCGGATCTCGCCTACGATTACACCGTCATCGGCAACACGGTTGCGATCGTGACCAACGGAACGGCCATCTTGGGCCTGGGGGACATCGGGGCCGTGCCCGGCATGCCGGTGATGGAAGGGAAGGCGGCCCTGTTCGACGCGCTCGTGGGGATCAACGGCATTCCGATCCTCATCCAGTCGAAGGACACCGAGGAGATCATCCGGACGGTCGCATCCATCGCCCCGACGTTCGGCGCCATCAAGCTGGAGGACATCAAGGCGCCCGAGTGCTTCGAGATCGAGGACCGGCTGGACGCCATGCTCGACATCCCGGTGCTGCACGACGACCAGCACGGGACCGCCGTGGTCGTGCTCGCCGCGCTTCTGAACGCCAGCAAGTACGTCGGCATGCAGGTGAAGAACGACACCGTGGGGATGGTCGGCCTGGGCGCCGCCGGGATGGGGATCTCCAAGCTGCTGATGGCCTACGGCGTCCGCAAGATGCTGGGGACCGACATCAATTCCACGGCGAAGGAGATCTTCGCGAAGGTCGGCGGGAAGCCGGTGACCCTGCCGGAGATCATGGAGTCGTCCGACATCGTCATCGCCACCACGGGGGTCCCCGGGCTGATCAAGAAGGAAATGATCCGCAAAGGCCAGGTGATCCTCGCGCTGTCCAACCCCAAGCCCGAGATCTTCCCCGAGGAGGCGCGGGCCGCCGGGGCGTCGTTCGCCGCCGACGGCCGGGGCGCCAACAACGCCCTCGCGTTCCCCGGCGTTTTCCGGGGGGCGCTGAACGCAAGGGCGCGCAAGATCAACAACCGGATGAAGATCGCCGCGGCCAAGGCCATCAGCGGGTTCGCCGATACGGGCGAGCTGGTCCCCTCCATCCTGAACCTGGAAATGCACGCGAAGGTGGCCGAGGCGGTGGAGCGGGCGGCGTTCGAGTCGGGCGTCGCGCGCACGCGCGCCGAGGAAATCGAAGAGACCTAGCAATCCTTCCGGCGGGGGACGGATGGACGGTTCCTGGATTCGGGGCGGGTCGCTCGTCCTGTTCGGCTACTTCCTGGGGTCCGTTCCCTTCGGGATCCTGGTGGCCCGGCTGTTCGACCGGAACGTCAACCTCCGGGAATCCGGCTCCGGGAACATCGGCGCGACCAACGTGGCGCGCACCGCGGGAAAGGCGGCCGGGATCCTCACGCTGGCGCTGGACGTGGGGAAGGGGGTCTTCCCGATGGCGCTGACGTACATGCTCATCGGCGAGGACTACTTCTGGCTCTCGCTCGTCGGCGGGGCCGTTTTCTTAGGGCATGTCTTTTCGATCTATCTCAACTTCAAGGGCGGGAAGGGGGTAGCGACCGCGCTGGGCGTCGTCCTGTCCCTGTCCTCCGTCACCACGTTCCTCCTCGTCGTCCTGTTCGCCCTTGTCGTCTACTTCACGCGGTACGTCTCGCTGGGGTCCCTGTGCGCGGCGGTTGCGCTGCCGATCCTGATGGCGCTGCTGGGGCCTCCCTCCCGCTCCTGCGTCACCTTGTCCCTGCTGATCGCTTTCCTGGTGATCTACAACCACCGGGAGAACATCCACCGGCTTCTCGCCGGGCAGGAGCGGAAGTTCGGCGCGCCGAAATCGCCCGCCGCATAACCCACCGCGAGACCGCACGCCCGGAACTCGCTACGCCTCCGGGGCTCCCCCGTCGCGTTCCGCCCGTTTAAAGCTTCCGCAGGAGGCGGTCCTTCTTTCGTTCCTGCTTTTTCGGACGGTGCCCCTCGCCCTTCTTTTTACCCGCGCTTCCGGAGGCCGGTTCGTCCTCCGGGCCCCCCTTGATTTCCGCCACCCAGTTGTCGAAAAGACGCGCGGCGAATTCGTCGCAGGAGATGACAACGACGGTCCGGGAGGGAAGGGTCCCCGCAAGCCCGCGGTCGGAGGTGACCGCGATCGTGAAGGGGGGTGCGCTCCGGGAGAGGTCCCGGATGACGTCGTCCGCGGTCTCGGAGCGGGAGGAGTAGACGGCCATCCCTCCCTTGAAGGCGCTGCGGGTCCGTTCGGGGTTCCCGGCTCCGCGCCCGTCGAAGACGACCGTCAGGCGGAGCCCTTTCTTCCTTGCGTACGCCGAGAGGAGCGAGCAGAGCGCGCCCCGCTCTTCGGCGCTTCCGGGCTCCCCCTCCAGGGGGAGCGCCCCCGACCGCGCGAGGTTGTAACCATCCACGATCAGGTGCCCGGCCAAGAACGTCGCTCCCCGCCCCGTTCGGTTCCGGCGAACCTTACTTGCCGAAGTCGACCTTCGGGACTTCCTTCGCCTTGCCTTCCGCCTCGAAGAACGGCTTGACCCGGAACCCGGCGATCCCGGCGACGAGGTTGCTCGGGAAGACCCGGATCGCGGTGTTGAACTCGCCGACCGCCGTGTTGTACCGCATCCGCTCCACGGCGATCCGGTTCTCCGCGCCGGCCAGTTCGTCCATCAGGCGGATGAACGTCTGGTCGGCCTTGAGCTGCGGGTAGTTTTCCACAACGACCAGAAGGCGGGAGAGGGCGGAGGAGAGCTCCGCGTTGGCCTTCATCGCGTCCTCGGGGGTCCTGGCCCCCGCCAGCCTGGCGCGGGCATCCGCGATGTGCTCGAGGACCTCCTTCTCGTGGGCGGCGTACCCCTTCACCGTCTGGACGAGGTTGGGAATGAGGTCGCCCCGGCGCTGGAGCACGTTTTGCACCTGTCCCCATTTCTCGTTCACCGCCACGTCTTTCTGCACGATGCCGTTGTAGGCGCCGACTCCCTGGAACACCAGAAGAGCGGCCACCACCCCCAACACGATCCAGATCTTCTTGTTCATCGTTTCCCTCCGTTCGTATTCGTTCCGTGTCGCGTAATTTTTTCCAAAGCCTACCAGCCCCCGCCGGCGCCGCCCCCGCCCGACGAGCCGCCGCCGAACCCGCCGAATCCTCCGCCGCCGAACCCGCCGCCCCCGAATCCGCCGCCTCCGACGTACCAGCCTCCCCCTCCGCCCCGGCGGTAGCCGCCGAACGGGCCCGCCAGGATCGAACGGAGGATGAGAAACGGCACCGCCACGAGCAGGAGGAGGAGCAGGATCGGAAGCGGAATGCCGCGGTCCTTTCGCGCGGTTCCCTTCGGCGCTTCCATCTTTCCGCCGGTGAGGACGCTGCCGACGGCCTTGACGCCCATGTAGACCCCTTCGCCGTACCGGTTCTGGCGGAAGAGGGGACGAAGGATCCGGTCGCGGATCTCCCCGACCTTGCCGTCGGGCAGAACGCTTTCCACGCCGTACCCCGTGATGATCCACATCTTCCGGTCGTCGACCGCCACCAGGATCAGGACGCCGTTGTCCTTCCCTTTCTTCCCGATCTTCCAGCGGTCGTAGACCTGCTGGGCGTACTGCTGCGGTTCGAGAGGGGAGATGGTCTTTACCGTCAGCACCGCAACCTCGGAAGTCGTCTGGCGCTCGATCTCCCGGCACAGGTTCTCCGTCCTCGCGGCCCACTCTCCCAGGATCCCCGCCGTGTCGCTGACGTAGCCGGCCGGCTTCGGGATCGCCGGCTCTTCCGCGGCGCAGAGAACCGGCGCGGCAAGCAGCAGGAGGACCGCGACACAGGTCGCGTGCGCATTGAGGGAAGCCATCTACCCGGCGGCCTCCGCCCGGTAACCGTCCGCCAGGGAGCAGAGCCGCTCTACCTCGTCCTGGTACGCGAAGAAGAGCTCCTCGGCCCGCGGGAGCGGGATCTTCTCTCCGCGCCTGGCGGCGAGCGCTTCCCGGATGGAGGGCAGGGCAAGGCCGAAATGCTTCTCGATCGCGTCGAGAATTTCCGTTTTGACGTGCGGCGCCTCCCGGTCCGAAAGAAGGAGCAGCCCCCGCGCCACGGACACGATCGGCCCCACCGTGTCCCGCAGGAGCCCGAGCAGCTCCTTGTTGCCGAACGACCCCAGGTACATCCGGCGGAGGGTGAGCAGTTTCCCCTTGAGCTCGAATTCCACCTGGTGCCGCAGGTTTTCCTTGGTGATGTCCAGTTCCGGCACGATGTCCTTCCCGGAGATCACGCGGCGGCGCTCCGCCATCCCCAAGAACTCCAGCGGGAAAACGTCGGACGATTCCCTCAGGAAGGATTCGGTGAAGATCGGCGGGGCGGGAATTCCCCGGCGGGCGTACCGGTGCGCGATGCCCCGGTAGGCCGAAAGCGCCTCCTTGCGGAGCGCGCGGACGACGATCAGGACCGAAACGTCGCCGCCCTGATTTTCCGGCTCGTCCGCGGCGTGGCTGCCGTAGACGGTGAGGGAGACGAGCTCCTCCCCGAAGATCTTCTCCGCTTCCGTCCGGAACTCCTCCAGCAGGCCGGCGACCACGGTCCCCTCCTTTGCCTGAAAAATAGGCATGTCCTGATTACCGATTGAGCAAACATTCTACCACCGGCGCCGGCGGGAAGCCATCGCCGGGAAGCGACGCCTCGTGGAATCACCCGGAAACGACGAGGGTTTTCCCCCGCGGGGGGGAGAAATGCGGCGGGGCGGCCGATTTGGTACGGCCGTTGCTCCTATTCATCGAACGAGGAGGTGACCCATGAAGAAGATCGAGGCCATCATCAAGCCGTTCAAGCTCGACGAGGTCAAGGAGTCCCTGAACGACATCGGGATCCACGGCATGACCGTTTCCGAGGTCAAGGGGTTCGGCCGCCAGAAGGGGCACACCGAGCTCTACCGGGGCGCCGAATACGTGGTCGACTTCCTCCCCAAGATCAAGCTGGAAATCATCGTGCCCGACGACCTGGTCCCCCAGGTGGTGGAGACGGTGGAGAAATCCGCCCGCACGGGCCGGATCGGGGACGGGAAGATCTTCGTGACCAACGTGGAAGAAGTGGTCCGGATCCGCACGGGCGAGCGCGGGCACGACGCCATCTGAAAGCAGATCGAAACCGAAAGGACCAACCCCAAGGAGGGAGACATGACCCCGAAGGAAGTGCTGGAGTTCATCAAGAGCAAGAAGATCGAGATGGTCGACCTGAAGTTCATGGACTTCGTCGGCACCTGGCAGCACTTCGCCGTGCCGATCTACGAGCTGAAGGACGACAGCTTCGAGGAGGGGTTCGGGTTCGACGGCTCGAGCATCCGCGGCTGGCAGCCGATCCACGCGTCGGACATGCTGGTCATCCCCGAGGCGGGCACCGCCGTGATCGATCCCTTCATCACGCGGCCGACCCTGTCCCTCATCTGCAACATCGTCGATCCGATCACCAAGGAGAACTACACCCGCGACCCGCGGAACATCGCCCGGAAGGCCGAGGCCTATCTCAAGTCCACTGGCATCGCCGACCAGGCGTTCTTCGGGCCCGAGGCCGAGTTCTTCATCTTCGACGACATCCGGTTCGCCACCGCGTCCAACTACGGCTACTTCTACATCGACTCCGAGGAGGGGATCTGGAACTCGGGCCGGGAAGAGGACCCGAACCTCGGCTACAAGCCGCGCCACAAGGAAGGGTATTTCCCCGTTCCCCCCACCGACTCCCTGCACGACCTGCGCGACGAGATGGTCCGCGTGATGGAGTCGGTAGGCCTGAAGATCGAGGCGCAGCACCATGAAGTCGCCACGGCGGGGCAGGCGGAGATCGACCTGCGGTTCGACACGCTGGTCAAGGTCGCCGACGCGCTGCAATGGTACAAGTACATCTGCAAGAACGTCGCGCGCAAGTTCGGGAAGACCGTCACCTTCATGCCGAAGCCGCTCTACGCGGACAACGGGAGCGGGATGCACACCCACCAGTCGCTGTGGAAGGGCGGCAAGCCGCTCTTCGCGGGCGAGGAGTACGGCGGGCTCTCCAAGATGGCGCTCTACTACATCGGCGGGATCCTCAAGCACGCCTCGGCGATCTGCGCCTTCTCCAATCCCACGATGAACTCCTACAAGCGGCTGGTCCCCGGCTTCGAGGCCCCGGTGAACCTGGCGTACTCGAGCCGGAACCGCTCCGCGGCGGTCCGGATCCCGATGTACTCTCCGTCCCCGAAGGCCAAGCGGGCGGAGTTCCGGACGCCCGACCCGTCCTGCAACGGATACATCGCCTTCGCGGCGATGCTGATGGCGGGGCTGGACGGCGTCCAGAACAAGATCCACCCGGGCGAGCCGCTCGACAAGGACATCTACGCGCTCTCCCCGGAAGAGCTGTCCAGCGTTCCGACCACCCCGGGCTCGCTGGAGGAGTCGCTGAAGGCCCTGGAGAACGACCACGACTTCCTGCTCAAGGGAGATGTCTTCACGTCGGATGTGATCGAGAAGTGGATCGAGTACAAGGTCGACGCCGAGGTCAACCCCGTCAAGATGCGGCCGACGCCGCACGAGTTCTTCCTCTACTTCGACTGCTGAGTCGTACCCCTCCTCAGTGGACGGCACAGGGGGCCCCTTCGGGGGCCCCCGCCGTTTCCCCACCCTAAGAACCGGGACGTTGCTAAGAACTCGCTCATAATTGGCTCTTTCCTTCGTTTTCCGTTCTGAATATCCTACAAGGGTCAGATCGTGGTCTGGCAGTCGAAGATCAAGTGAAGAGCCATATACCAATCGCCGTTCTTCTCGGGTCGGCCGTGCTTGCTATGGGCACTGCCGCGGCGGCGGAGGACTGCAGCCGGGCTCCCTCCTCGTGGGGCAACACGAGCGCATACGAGTCTTGGTGCAGGGCGTGCGGCGGAACCATCAGCGGCAGCGGGCCCAGAATCCAATGCAACCAGGGTCCGAACTGGGGTGGCAGCCACGGGGGGGCTTCCGGCGCAACCTCCGCCGCGTACGGCGGTCTCTATGGAGCCAGCTATCAGCTTGGCTACGCGCTTGGCCAGTGGCTGTTCGGCGGGGGCTCCGATCCGCAGGCCGATCTTCAGAGACGGCTGATGATGGAGGAGCTGGAACGGCGTCAGGTCGAAGCCGAGCGCCAGCACCGGGAGGAGGAGGCGCGCAGGCTGGCGGCGATCCACGACCGTCTTGCGACGACCTTGAAGCTGAGCGGATCGCCCAACCTTCAATTGAAGGGAACGGCGGGCGGCAGCCAGGGGTTGAAGCTGAAACTCGGCGACAGCGCCGAGGGGCAGGCCGGGATCAAGGGGCTTCCGGGGATCTATCTCAATGACGGGAGGGTGCCCTACGGGATTCCCGGTCTGCCGGGAATCTACACGGGCGGTCCGGGAGCTCCAAAGCCTGCCGATGCCGCACCCGTTTCCTCGCCCGACCCGGCTGGCGGCTCGCCGGCGCTTGATCCGGCGAGCATGACGCCGCAGCAGCTTGCGGATGTCGCCGAGCTGGTGAGCAAACTCCCGCCGGAAGAGCAGCAGCGCCTGCTGGATGCCGCGCAAAGCGACGCAGCGTCCAGGCAGCCGGCACAAGGCATCGCCGGGCTTCCTTCTGCGCAGGTCGTGACACCGCTGGAGCGGCAGGCCGCCGCATCCCAGGCGGCAGTGGCGGCGACGGTGCCGGAGGATGCCTCTAAAAAAGCGAGGGCCGGGTTCGACGAACCGCTCGGCGCCGCGACGGGAAGCTCCGGGACGACCGTCACGGCGACTTCGGCCTCCGGTCCGGCACCGGGGAAGGCCGTCGCCGCCGCCTCGCAACCGAAGGAAGACCTGATCGCCAAGTTCCTGTTCCCCGGCAGCCGCCCGCCCGGCCCGTTCCCGGTGAACCCGGACCCGCCGCCGACGAACCCCTTGCGGGAGGAGCGGCGATTGCAGGCGGAGCTGAGCGCGTGGGATGACTGGGCGGTGCGGAGCGCCGCCCGCGTTCTCGGCCCGCCGGACGATACCTTGTATCCGGAGGCGACGGAAAAGGCGATCCTCGATGCAGGCGTGGTGAAAGAGTACGCTCCCGATCTGCTTGCCCGATACGAAAGCGATCGGCCCTTTCGGCAAAGCGTGGACCAGAAACTGCTATATGCCGCCGCCTTTGCCGCGCCGGGTTATTACCAGGGACTTGCGGACGCTCACAAGGCCTCCATAAGAACTTTCCAGGCGGAACTCGAGAAACTTGCCGCCGCCGGGAAGCTGGACCGGCTGGTTCCTCTCGAAGAACAGTACCGGCTGCATCCGGAAAGGCGGCAGATCGTGGAAGCCATCAGGGTCCGGATCGCCGCCGAAGAGAAGGCGGCGCTGGAAAAGGCGGCGGCCGAGGGCAGCGGCAGGCTGGACAACACGTACCGGCAGGTTTTCCGCATGATCCGCGACGAGGCCGCGCAGAATCGTTAAGCGCTCACGGACGAATAAAGGGGCCGATGACATGAAGCGAATTATCCACGGAACAATAACTTTTTTGCTGGCGATGCTGATGGCGGGCTGCGGCGCGTCCCAGACGCAGCTTCTCCGCTCGATCCATGAAGGCGACGCCGCGCGCGAAGAGCCTTATCGACAGCGGCGCATCCACGGGCGAGATGGGCGGCTGCAAGCCCGACGATTACTTCGATACCACTCCGCTGATCTGCGCGATCGAGGGGAACCGCATCGAAATCGTCAAGCTTCTTTTGGCTAAGGGGGCCGATGTCAGCCAGATCGAGCAGTTCGGGGACACTCCTCTTATGGCCGCTGCCGGGGTGGATATAGAAATGGTGAAGCTGCTGCTGGACAAGGGGGCGGATATCAACGGGCGCGGCATGGGATGGCGCGCCGGGAGGACGGCGTTGATGAGCGCCGCCGGTGAAGGGAAGATAGATATCGTTAAACTCCTGCTGGCCAGGGGGGCCGAAATCGAAGCGCGCAACATGTACGGCTGGACGGCCCTGGGAATCGCCGCCGCCAGTAAACAGACTGCCATCGCGAAGCTGCTGATCGCCAGGGGGGCCGACGCCGATTACGCCATATCGAAGGCGGAAAGCCACGCCGCAGAGAGCAAGGATGCGAAGAGTCAGGCAAATGACAGGGAGGTTGTCGCGCTGCTGCGGGATTTGCGGAACACGGTCAAAACTTGCGCCGTAAAGACACGGAGCGATGCGTCCTCGGAACCCGCATTCCGGGATGCGGCGGCCCGGTACAGGTCGATGGCCGTAAAACCGGAACTGCCGGAAGAAGCCCGGGAATTCCGGGTGCAGGCGGAATATGCCTTAGGGCAGAATCAGTTTCAGAACGCCGTGGATCTCTACGCCAAGGCGCTCAAACTCTCGCCCTGGTGGCCCGAGGGTTATTTCAACCAGGCGCTGATCCTGGGGGAGATGAGCTGCCCCGAGGAAGCTATCGCCGCGATGAATAAATACATCGAACTCGTCCCGGGCGCGCCGGACGTCCGCGCCGCAAGGGACAAGATCTACCAGTGGAAGGCCATGATCCCATGAGTCGGCCGTCTCTTCCGAAAGGGCTGATCGTCCTTGCGGCTATAGCGCTTCTTCTCCCGCCGGTTCTTCCCGGGTCGGGCATGGCGCAGGGGCAGGACAACGCCGCGGCATCTCCGGCCGTGTCCTTCGAGGAGGCGGTCCGGACGGCCCTTTCGAACGCGAGAGAAGTGCGCCTGGCGGCGGCGGACGTCCGCATAACGGCCGAGGGCAGGACCGTCGCCGCCGCGAGACGGCTTCCCCGGCTGGACGCGAGCGGCGATTACACCGCCCTGTCGGAACCTCCGTCGGCTTTCCTCCTGGGGAATGCGATACAGACCGCGGACAAGAATATCTGGCGCGCGAGGCTCACCGCCGAGCAGACGATCTACGACTTCGGCAGGACGAGCTCCCGCGTGGACCAGGCCGGCGCGCGGATCGACAACGCGGTATTACAGGAGGGGCTCGCAAGGGAGCGGCAGGCGTTCGACGTGATTTCCGCTTTTCTCTCCGCCAAGCGGGCCGACGAGCTCCGACAGGTCGCCGAAGAGTCGCTTGCCACGGCGAAGGACCATCGGCGGGTGGCGGGGGACCAGTACGAATTCGGGACAGTGGCCAAGAACGACGTGCTCGCCGCCGACGTCCAGGTGGCCAACGCCGAGTCCGCTCTTATCACCGCCGAGATCCAGGTGGAGCTTTCCCGCTCCCGGCTGGCGCTGCGGATGGGCTATCCGGGCGACCGGTCCCTGACGCCCGCCCCCGGCCCTTTCCCCGTTCCGTCGGAAGGAGCTCCACGGCTTTCCGATAGCCTTCGCGCGGCCCTCGACAAAAGAAACGAGCTGCGCGCGCAGGGCGCCGTGATCCGCGAGGGGGAAGCCGCAGCAGCCGCCGCGCGGACCGAGTTCACCCCCACGTTCTTCGGGCAGGGCGGCTATTCGTACGAAGCCAACGACCTGAACCCGCACAAGAGCGTCTTTTCGATCCTTCTCGGAGGGAAGGTGAACCTCTTCTCCGGGTTTGCCGACGGGGCGTCGCTCCACCAGGCGCGGCTGACCGTCGACCGGCGCAGGGAGGTCCTCTCCAAACTGCAGGACGAGATCGCACTGGAGGTCAAGGCGGCACACCTGTTCGTGGCCGAAGCGGAAAAGAGAAAGGCGGTGGCCGAGGTGGCCGTCGCCCGCGCCGAGGAGAACCTGCGCATCCAGAACGACCGGTACAAGGAGGGGCTGGCGATCTCCACCGAAGTGCTGGACGCCCAGACGCTCCTGACGCGCGCGAAGGTCGACCGCCAGAACGCCGTCTACGACCTGTTCGAGGCGCGCTACCGCCTGCTCGCCGCCCGGGGGGAACTGCTGGAATTCCTCGCTCCGCTGATCGTTGCCGGGCGGTAAGGTCTTGCCCGTCCGCCGGCGGAGATTCTTCATGTTCCTGTTTCTTCTAGCCCTGGTCCTTTCCGCCTGCTCCGTCGTCAGCGACGGGACCCTTTCGATCAGGCTGTCCTTTCCCGGGGACAACGCCGTGTTGGCGCCCGCCGCCGATTCCCCGGCCGGGACGGTGCTGCCCCGCTACTCGAAGTTACCCAACAATCGCATCCTGATCCGGGTGCTCGCGCCGCACATCGCGGCGCCCATCGAGGCCTGGTTCGACCGGTCGGCGGGCAGGGGAGAGATCACAGGGATCCCGCCGGGGACGAAGATCGCCGTCGAAGTGGACGAGTACGACAACACCGCGGCAACCCTCCTCGGACGCGGCGGGACGCAGGGGATCACCCTCTCCGCCGGCGAGCGCAAAGAGGTCCCGGTCGCCATGTACGACAAGGGGACGATCGTCCGCGTCTGCGGCGCCGCCCCCGCCTCCGGCGCCGGCACGTCGGGCGACACCGGCGACGGCGGCCTGGCAATCAGCGCGCTGCTGGACAACCCGCTCGCGGTCAAGGTCGGCCCCGGCGACGAGGTCTTCGTCTCCTCCTCCCAGTTCAACCGGATCCGGAAGATCGACCGGTACGGGTACATCTCGCACTACGCGGGGGACGGAACGATCGGAACGCTCTCGGATGGCCAAGCTGCGGTCACCGCTCCAATCGGCCCCGTGTACGACCTGGATACCGGCCCTGCGGGGGACCTTTTCCTGATTACTTGGGATCAACAGATCGTGAAGATCGATAAAACGACCGGGCTGATGTCGATCAAGTACAACGCGCAGAAAGGTAGTTTTAATCCGTCATCGAAGCCCGACCTCGCCGTAGCGAGCGACAACGAGATCTACTACACCAACGGGATGGAGAACAAGGTCTACCTTGTGCAGGGCGGCGCCCGCTCGGACTACGTCTGGGACAACGGCGCATCATCGACCGCCGAAGGGGCCCTGAAAAACACCTACCCACTGCTTTATCCGTCGAGCATTACTTATAGCCCTGCAGTTGGATATCTATATTTTGCTGAGCGCGATAGAGGGCGAATCAAATCCGTGGCGATGGGGGTGGGTAGGGTCTATACGTTGGTCGGGGGAGGGGGCTCCGCTTTCTCGGAAGGCATCGATCCTACGTTGATGTCCCTGGTCTTACCCTATTTCTGCGAATTCGAGTTGGCATACGGCAACTTTTTTTATCGTGAACGTGATTTTCATAGGATCCGTGTCCTGCGTCCTGCGAACAGGGTGTACAGTTTCGCGGGGACTGGTACTGCAGGCTATTCCGGCGATGGGTCTGCCGCCACTTCCGCCGCGCTCAACAACCCCTCCGCCGTGGCTGTTGACTCTCGCGGCAACGTCTACATCGCCGACTCCGGCAATCACGCCCTCCGGATGGTCATCGGCGGCGCGCTGCCGTAACTGCTGCTATTTCCACATTCTCGGATCGAAACTGAACGGTCCGGTCTCGACCTTGCCGATCTTGCGGAAATCCGGGTGCAGCGGGTTCAGAACATAATTGTACTCTTGCGGGATGATCACGGATGGCACCTTGAAGACAGCCGTCGATCTTCCTTTCGCCCAACGCGTGCCGATCTCCATGGTCTCCTTCGGGGGCGGTTCCTTTCGCCAACTCGCGGGAAGCCGATTCCGCGGCAATTCATCGACCTTTACTTTGTCCGGCACTTCGATCCGGAAAGAAATGTAAGAAAGATGCATGTGGGCTTTCTGAATATGAACAAGCGTTTCCAGCGCGGAAAGGGCAAGGCTTTCCGAGACGTAAACAACCGGGGTTCCGCGCTCGTTCCATCGGCCTCCCGCAAGACGCGCGCCTTCCCCCGTGAAGGCGTCGGCCCTGCGCCTCTCCTTGCAGATTTTCCAGAGGACGATCAAGAAAGGACGCCGTACTCGATGCGGAGCAAGAGATCCTCCACCTCGCGTGCGCCCGCTTCGGTCTCTATTAACTCGAAGGGAACCCTGTTGTTCAGTCCGACCTGAGACGAACGGAGCCACTCGCGGGCCTGTTCTCTTTCCTCGAGCACCTCCTCCGCCAAGGCGAAGATCCTTGCAAGGCGGTACAGCCGATCGCTCGTAACGGCGGTAAGACGCTTCGCGGGGGCATGGCGTAGCCGCCACGCGGTCTTCTCGCTGACCCCAAGTGCCGAGGAGACCTCCCGATCGGAGAGCTTGAGAATCTCTTTTACATGCTCCAAGGCGGATTGGGGGAGTCCCTGTTTCACGAGGTCGGCAAAGTCGAGCCCGCTGACGGGTTTGCCAAGAACCTTGCGACCGCCGAGAATCACCGCGACATCCCGTTGCCCCATCTTTTCTTCCTCCAGTAATTTGTCCAAATGATATCAGAATATTGGCTAATACGCAACTTGCACAGCACTCGCACAACCACGCCTTCCGGATGGTCATCGGTGGCGCCCTACCATGAATCAAGAGGGGGGTATTTTCAGAAATTGATGGCGAACCGCCATCAATGCAGTGAATTTCACTGCGATCGCAGTGAATAATACTGTGCAGGCTGGTCGTGAATGTGGTCGCAGATTGCGACCACCAGCTTGTTGGTTGAAGGGTCGCGATATAGTACCTTTTTTGTTTCCCAACGATTGGGCTAATCTGCGGGTGCTTAGGATTTAACCCAGACGAGCCGTCAGCTTCAACCGGTAGTTAGGTGGCCTTCAACTTCTCTATTAATAGATCGGCAATTCTTTCAATTGAGTATTCCTTAAGAGATACATATCCAACTGTCGGAGGTAAGCCGTCCAGATCTATATCGTCTATTCGAATTGGCAAGATATACTCGCGCCCTTTCTCCTGAACTGCCCTTGCCTGTGCACTTCGTCGTTCATGGCTAGTCCACATCCTCTCTGCGTATTCACGAGAAATGAACATCACGCAGAATCGTGAATCCTTCCTATAGACACGGTCGAAAAAAGCCGCCAGGTCCTTACCCCAAAGTTGCTCTGGATAGAATCCGTCATAGAACACATCGAAGCCGGCAGTGCGCACGCGCTTGGCTAGTTCTTCTGCATATGGTCGTTCGGTGCCCGCGAAAGATACAGCGATATCGTACCGGCGCAGCAGTTTAGAAACCGTAGGTAGCTCCACGGGAGATTTCGATGGGGTTTGCACAATTGGACTCGGTCTCGCGGCTGCAGGAACCCGGATAGAGAGGAATGATAAGTTGAAAGGTTCAAGCTCAGCATGGGCAGCGAGTAATCGCTCAAGCCCCGGAGAGAAGTGCGTGGTATGGGCATCGAAACATCGGTGCACGTATTCCGTAGTCTGGTTGAACACCCTGCGCTCATCGTCCTCAAAATGTGCAAACCGCCACCAACAACCTTCGAAGTCGAACTCTGGGCATTCTGAGAACCACGAGAAGCCTCCTAGAAAGTCAAGAGCAGCTTGGAATTCGGGAGATAAAGGCATGTGTTTGGCCCGGTAATGAGTGGTCCAACCCTTGTCTCCACCACCGTCAATCCAAGTAAACATGAACCTAAAGAACGCATCCTCAGATTCTTTCATCCGCTCTGATTTAGGGGCAACATGCCCATTACCACGCGGGTGACCCACGCGAGGATTCCTACCGCTACTAGGCTTACCGTTGAAGAATCCCCATCCTTCTGGTTGGGCAATAATGAGTCCGCATTTCTCAAGTTCGTGAGCACCCTGTTTAAATTTACCGAGTGCATTCGAGATTGCTTTCGCTAGATCGATAACGTCATGATCTGAGGGGAGCGATCGGCAATAACACTCGCCAAGATGGAATGCGCACGTTGACCGGACAAAACCAAGGAAATGCAGGAAATCCGTCGTCTGGATCCCGGCAGTCGAAAACGAACTCGGGTGTGCGTGAAGAGTATCGACAAACTCATTTTTGCTGTGCTGAAGTCGGATGTACTTGTAATGAATTCCCCCTTCGTTAAAATCGCCAACTGGACTTCCCCTGGTTTCGTAGACACCTGATCGGGTAATAATGAGGGTCCAGGGGAGGTGTCTATGTCGATCAAACGGTACACGGTGGAGTTCCGTGCGGAAGCGGTCCGGCAGGTGACGGAACG
>Ga0334722_10000908_pt1 | contig 40428 bp, 25 predicted proteins | sample C3_bottom_MG_FD_207210 | JGI IMG/M metagenome (GOLD analysis project Ga0334722, IMG submission 207210) | Sediment microbial communities from Yellowstone Lake, YNP, Wyoming, USA - C3_bottom | ecosystem: Environmental > Aquatic > Freshwater > Lake > Sediment | place: USA: Wyoming | collected...
AGTTCGGCGGCCACGCCGCCGCGCGCCTTGCCGCGGGCCAGGCGGTGCAGCAGCTCCTCCTGCCGCACGGTGCCCACGCGGCACGGCACGCACTGGCCGCACGACTCGTCGCGGAAGAACGCGGCGATGCGCAGCACCGCCGCCTCGAGGTCCTGCTCGTCGTCGAAGGCCATCACCACGCCCGAACCGAGCGTGGCGCCGGCGGCGCGCGCATCCTCGAGCGTCAGCGACAGATCCACTTCTTCGGCGCGGATGAACGATCCCGCCGCGCCGCCCAGCAGCACGGCGCTCAGGCGCGGCGATGCGCCGGCCTGGTCGAGCAGGGTGCGCAGCGAGGTGCCGAACGGCGCCTCGTACACGCCCGGCCGCGCCACGGCGCCGCTGAGGCAGAACAGGCGCGTTCCCGTGGACTGCGTCGTGCCCACGGCCGCGAACGCCGCGCCGCCGCGCCGCACGATGGGGAGCACGTTGGCCAGTGTCTCGACGTTGTTGACGACCGTCGGCAGGCCGAACAGCCCCGACTGCACGGGGAAGGGCGGCTTGCTGCGCGGTTCGCCGCGCTTGCCCTCGATGGACTCGAAGAGCGCGGTCTCCTCGCCGCAGATGTAGGCACCGGCGCCGCGGCGGATCTCGAGGTCGAACCGCACGCCGCGCCCCATCACGTCGTCGCCGAGCAACCCGGCGGCGCGCGCCTGGTCGATAGCCCCCTGCAGGCGCGCGTGCGCCAGCGGATACTCGGCGCGGAGGTAGACGAAGCCTTTCTCGCTCCCCGTCGCGAGCCCGGCGATGGTCATCGCCTCGACGATCGCGAACGGGTCGCCGGCCAACAGCACGCGGTCCTTGAACGTGCCGGGCTCGCTCTCGTCGGCGTTGCACACCACGTAGTGCGGCAGGGCTGCCTGCGTGCGCACCGCCTCCCATTTGCGCCCGGTGGGAAAGGCCGCGCCGCCGCGCCCCACGAGCTTCGACGCGGTGAGCTCGGCGATGACGCCGGTCGGGCCGAGGTCGAACGCCCTGGCGAGCGCCGCGTAGCCACCTGCGGCGCGGTATGCGGCGAGCGACGTCGGGTCCACCGTGCCGACTCGCTGCAGCAGCACCAGCGATGGGTCGCCCTGCTGCGGCACGCGCGTGGCCGCCAGCGCGTCGGCGCCGGGGGCGGCGCCCTGCAGCAGGGCCTCGATCATCGCTGGCGTCACGCCGCCCAGCAGGCGCTCGTCGGGGTCTGCGCCCGCGTCGGTGACGAGCGCCGCCGGCGCCTGGTCGCACAGGCCGAGGCACGGCGAGTGCATCCACGCCGGCGACGTTTCGTCGAAGGTCACATGATCGCCGGCCGGTTCGTGGGCGAGTGCGTGTCCGCCCGCGCGCTCGGCCGCGGCCATCACGGCCTGTGCGCCGCGATCGCGGCAGCCGATGTCGTCGCAGACGTGCACGACGCGCCGCGGCCGCGGCGCAGTGGCGAGCAGCGCGTAGAAGGTGGCAACGCCCCACGCCTCGGCCGGCGGCACGTGCAGCCGCTCGCAGACGTGGCGCAGGCCGCCCTCGCTGATCCAGCCGACGCGCGCCTGCAGCGCCTGCAGGGCGGGGACGAGCTGGTGCCGCCGCTCGCGCATGGCGCGCCCGCCGAACGCGAAATGCGCGTCGTTCGTGTCGCGCGCGCCGCCGTCCCACTGCGACGCCGGCAGGCCGAGGGCGGCATCGACGGCCGCCCGCTCGTCATCGGTGGGCAGCGCGTCGGGAAGTCGGATATCCATCAGAGCCCCCGCCCGGCGGTCGTCATGCGCTCCACGCGCACGGCGCACGCCTTGAACTCGGCGGTGCCGGACTTCGTATCGTAGGCGTCGTTGGTGAGCAGGTTCGTGTTCACGCGGTCGGGAAAGTGGAAGGTCATGAACACGAGGCCGGCGCGCAGCGCCGGATCGATGCGGGCCGGCACCGTGAGTGCGCCGCGCCGCGAGGCCACGTGCACCTCGTCGCCGTCGGCGATGTGCAGCCGCGCGGCGTCCTCCGGCGAGAGGTCGAGCGTCTCGCCAAAGTGCAGCGGCGAGTCGTAGCCGCCGGATTGCACGCCCGTGTTGTACGACTCGAGCCTGCGCCCGGTGGTGAGGAGCAGGGGATACTCCGCGTCCGGCGTCTCGGCCGGACCCTGGTGCTGCACCACCGAGAACGGCGCGAGCCGCCCGCGGGCCGGCACCTCCCAGAGGCGTCCATGGAGGAACGGATCGCCCGGGTGCGACTCGTCGGGGCACGGCCATTGCAGCCCGCCCAGCGCCTCGAGCCGCGCGTAGCTCATGCCTCCGGCAATCTGCGGCGCCATCATGCGGTACTCGTTCCAGAGCTGCTCGGCGGTCGGGTGGCCGAAGTCCGTGCCGAGGCGGCGCGCGAGCTCGGACAGGATCCAGAGTTCGTCGCGGGCGCCGGCCGGCGGTTCCTTGGCCTTGCGCACGCGCTGTACGCGGCGCTCGGAATTGGTGACGGTCCCTTCGGCCTCGCACCAGCTGGCCGTGGCCGGCAGCACCACGTCCGCCAGCTGCGCGGTGCGCGTGAGGAAGATCTCCTGCACCACCAGATGGTCGAGCCCGGCGAGGATCCGCTCCACCTTGCTGCCGTCGGCGTCGCTCTGCGCCGGGTTCTCTCCGGCGCAGAGCAGGGCCGTGATCTCGCCGTGCTCCATCGCGTGGAGCATCTCCGTGAGGTTCTTGCCGTAGCGCGGCTGGATGGGCACGCCGTACGCCGCCTCGAACCGCGCGCGCACCTCGGGGTCGAGGATGTCCTGGAAGCCGGGCAGCCGATTGGGGAGCGCGCCCATGTCGCCGCCGCCCTGCACGTTGTTCTGCCCGCGCAGCGGATTGCAGCCGCACCCCCAGCGCCCCACGTGCCCCGTGAGCAGGCACAGGTTGATGAGCGAAAGGACGTTGTCGGTGGCGTTGTGGTGCTCGGTGATGCCCAGCGTCCATGCGACCATCGCCTTGTCGGCCTTGGCGAAGGTGTGCGCCGCCTCGCGGATCACTTCCGCCGGCACGCCGGTGATGCGCTCGCCCTCGGCGAGCGTGAAGGGCTCCACGGACGCGCGGTACGAGTCGTAGCCCGTGGTGGCGTTGCCAATGAAGGCGTCGTGCGCGAGCCCGGCGTGAATGATCTCGCGGGCCATCGTGTTGGACAGCGCGACGTCGGTGCCCACGTTGAGCCCCAGCCACACGTCGGCCCACTTGGCCGACTCGGTGCGGCGCGGGTCCATCACGTACAGCCGCGTGCCGCGGTTCACGCCCTTCAACAGGTGCTGGAACCAGATGGGGTGGGCGTTGCGCGCGTTGGAGCCCCAGAGGAAGACGACATCCGTCTCCTCCACCTCCTGGTAGGAGTTGGTGGAACCGCCCGCTCCGAAGACCGTCGCCAGACCGACGACGCTAGGCGCGTGTCACGTTCGGTTGCAGCTGTCGATGTTGTTGTTGCCGAACACCACCCGCGCGAGCTTCTGCGCCAGGTAGTTCATCTCGTTCGTGGACTTGGAGCAGCTGAAGATCCCGACGGCGTCGGGTCCCTTGGCGTCGAGCACACGCCGGAAGCCGGCGGCCGCCGCGTCGAGCGCTTCGTCCCACGAGGCCTCGCGCAGCGCCCCGTGGTCCCGAATGAGGGGCGTGGTCAGTCGCGGATATGCGCCCGCAGGGGCGGAGGCGATGTGCATGGTCGCGTGTTCCTTATGATATGGTGGTGCGCCAACAATCCGTTGCATTCTCGCGGAGGGGCGCCGCAGGGGCAAGTGGGGGCGAGCGAATCGCCGCCCCCCTGAGCGAACGGCCGCCCCGCTACGTTTATCAACGATGCTTCCCTGGCTCCTTGCCATCGCCGCGGGCGCCGTTGCCGCCATCGGGTTGTACGGCCGCCGGCTGCCGCACGGCGCCTACGGGCGCATCTTGATGGGCATGCGCGCGCTGGCGGCCCTGCTTGCCGTCGCCCTGCTGCTCGATGCGCCGCTCGGCGCACGATCGCAGGTTCGGCCGCTCACCGCACTCGACGTCTCCGCCAGCTGGCGGCAGGGCGGGGCCGCGCGGTACGCCGAGGCGGCGGCCCGGACGCGAGCCGCCGGTGAGGTGCTGCTCTTCGGCGACTCCCTGCGCAGCGCGGCGGTGCCAGGCGCGCCGGCGGATGGGGCATCGCGCGTGGGCGCGGCCGTGGACCGCGCCGCCGCGCTGGGGCGGCCGCTCGACGTGATCACCGATGGCCAGCTCGACGACCCGGAGGCGCTCGCTTCCTTGCCGGCCGGTTCGAAGGTCGAGGTGCTCGCCCCGCCCGCCGCCACGGATGTCGCGGTGCGGGCGCTCGAACTGCCGCCGGTGGCGTCGCCCGGCGACTCGGTGGAGCTGCGCGTCCTCGTGGTGAGTGCGGGGGCGTCCGTGCCGGCGGTGACGGTGGCGGCGCGCCTGGCCGACGGCACAATGCTCGCAACGGCGGCGCTCGGCGCGCTCGAGGCATGGAGCGAGCGCGAGTGGCGCGTCCGGGTGCGCGTGCCCGACCGGCGCGAAGCGCAGGTGGTGCGCGTGGCGGCCACCGCCGCGCGCGACGCGGAGCGGCGCAACGACACGCTGTCAACCGTGCTCGACGTGCGCGGGGCACCGTCCGCCGTCTTCGTCTCGACGGCGCCCGACGAGGACGCCCGCTTTGCCCTGGACCTGATGCGCGGCGCCCTGGCGTTCGGCGTGCGCGGCTTCGTGCGCGTCGCCCCCGGGCAGTGGCGCGAGGAGGGGACGCTCGCGCGCATCGACGAGGCGGCGGTGCGCGCGGCCGTCGCGCGCGCGCCGGTGGTCGTGCTGCACGGCGACACGGCGCTGTTCGGCGCGCCGCGGGCGGCCACGCGCGGCGCGCTGGCGCTGGTGGTGCCGCCGCGCGACGACGACGGCGAGTACTTCACCGAGCGCGCCGGGGCGTCGCCGCTGGCGCCGTCGCTCGACGGGGTGCCGTGGGACTCGCTGCCGCCCATCGGCGTGGGCCCCGCACCGGTGGGGACGTCGTGGAGCGCATTGTCCGCGCGCCGCGCGCGCCGGTTCGACGAGCGCGTGGTGATTGCGGGCTACGACGAGCCGCGTCGCGTGGCGGTGCTGCCGGTGCGCGGGCTCTGGCGCTGGAAGTTCCGCGGCGGCCGCTCGGCCGACGCGTTCGCCGCGCTCTGGGGCGGCGTGTTCGACTGGCTGGCGCAGGGTGACGTCGATGAGCGCGCTGCGCGCGCTGCCGTGCCGTGGCTGCGCGAGGGGGAGCCGGTGACGTGGCGGCGCGGGGCGGGGCGCGACTCGGTGGTCGCGGTGACGCTGCGGCGCGACGGCGCCGGCGGAGAAGTGAAGCTCGCGCTCCATTTCGGCGCGATTGGCGGCACGGTCTCGTCGGCGCCGCTCCCGGCGGGCACCTGGCGCGCCACCGTTGCGGGCGGCAGTTCGGTGTTCGTCGTCAATCCGTCGGCCGAGTGGGTGCCGCGCCGCCCCATCGTGTCACGGTCGCTCGTCGCGGGCACGCCGGCCACGGGCGCCGCGCGCAGCCTGCGCACCGGGTGGTGGTGGTACGCGCTCGTGATCGTGCTGCTCTGCGCCGAGTGGTTCATGCGGCGCCGGGTGGGGCTGCGGTAACTGCAAGAGCGCACCAGGCAGGAACGGCGAGAACGGACGACTGACAACGGTCAACGGTGAACCTCCAACGGGTCTACAGTTCACCGGTAACCGTTCTTCGTCTCCGGTCTGTCCGTTGTGCCTTCGTGGTGTGCACTCGCCATCACGGCTTCGGCAGCTTCCCCCGCGTCCACCGGTCGAACACCTCGATCACCGGCAGGGCGTTGCCCGTGTCGTCGAACATTCCGCGTGAGCGGATGGGGCTCGGCTCCACCGCCGGCTCCCACCACATCACGCCCTTGCCGAGTCCGTACGGCGTCTCCATCACGAGCTGATTGATCGACGCGAGGAAGTCGCGCTGCCCCTCGGGCGTCTCGGGAAACGGCGCGGCGCGCCCGATGTACTCGGCCGGGCGAAAGTTGTACGCCACCTCCACCAGGATGATCGGCTTGCGGTACGCCTCGGCCATGAACGCGAGGTTGTCGCGCAGTTCCAGCAGCGAACCGTGCCACCACGGATAGTACGACTGGCCGATCACGTCGAAGGGCACGCCGCGCTTGATCAGGTTGTCGAAGAACCACTGCGTGGTGGCGCGATCGCCGCCCTTGTCGATGTGGATCATGATGAGCGGCCGCGGTGCCGTGCCGCGTCCCGACTCCACGCCGCGGATGCCGGCCTTCAGCAGGTCGGCGAACGTGTCCCACTGGCCCGGCAGGCTGCCCCGCGGGAAGAGCATGCCCTTCGCGATCTCGTTGCCCACCTGCACCATGTCGGGCATCGCACCGCCCTCGCGCAGGGCGGTGATCGTCTCGCGCGTGTAGTCCTCGACGGCCTTCACGAGCTGTGGCGCCGTGAGCGGCTCCCAGGCGCGGGGCATGATCTGCTTGTCGCCGTCGGCCCACGTGTCGGAGTAGTGGTAGTCGAGCAGGAACTTGTAGCCCATCGCCTTGGCCTGCCGGGCGAGCGCCATGGTGTAGGCGAGGTCGTTGGGGAGCGGCCACGGGCTGTTGGCCACCGTGTGGAACAGGCGCAGGCGGATCCAGTTGTAGCCATGATCGCGGAAGAGCTGCAGGCCGGGCTTCTCGACGCCGGCATCGCGGAACCGCGTACCGCGGGCCTCGGCCTGGGCGAGGAACGACAGGTCGGCGCCGATGGCGTAGGGCAGGTCCACGGCCGGATTGGATGCCGGCTTCCGGGCGGCCGTTTGCGGACGCGGTGTCGCGGGGCGCGCCGTCGCGGCTTGCGCGCCGGCCGACAGGGCCGTCAGCGCGACGGCGAGCGAGACCGCCAGCGCGCGGCACGGATGGCGGAACGATTGAACGCGCATGGGCGAGAGGGGTTGCGAGGGATTCTCAGGCGTTCCCGTCAGAGTATACGTGGCGTCGCGGCGGGCGCCAGCGCGCGTGTCGGGGAGCCACGGGACGCGCGTGCATGGCTTGCCGACGCAGAATGAGGTTGCGCCCGACACTCGACGCGAGGTGCGCGCCCTAGCTTGGCCAGTACCGGCACCCCAGGTGCGGGTGCCCATCGGCCGTTCGGCCAGGGAGTCCCCCATGCTGCGCGACGAAGCGCCCCCCGACATGGATCCCGTGCAGGCGATCCTCGAGACGCACGAGCGCGATCCGGGCGAGCTGCTGCAGATCCTCATCAAGGTGCAGCACGCCTACCACTACATCCCCGATGCGGCCGTGACGCTCATCGCCGAGCACCTGCGCGTCACCAGCGCGCAGGTGCGCGGGCTCGTCGGATTCTATTCGTTCCTGAGCGACACGTACCTCGGCGAGTACGTGGTGTACATCAGCGACAACATCACCGACCGGATGCAGGGGAGCGAGGGGCTTGCCACCTACCTGTGCAACCGGCTGGGCGTGAAGCTGGGCGTGACGCGCAGCGACGGGCGCGCGAGCGTGCATTTCACCTCGTGCACCGGGATGTGCGACCAGGGGCCGGCCGCGCTGGTCAACGGCCGCCCGCTGACCCGCCTCACGCGCGTGCGCATGGATGAGGTGGCGAAGCTCATCCAGGCGCGCACGCCCGTGGAGCAGTGGCCGGCCGAGTTCTTCCGCGTGGAGGACAATTTCCGCCGTTCCGACGTCATGTTCCGCCGCAGCTTCGAGCCCGGCGCCGCCCTGCGTGCCGCCATGCGGCGCGGCGGCGACGACACGCTGCAGGCGCTGCAATTCGAGGAGGCGGTGGACCCGTCGTCGGGCCATGCGTGGCGCCGCGGGGCCGACGAGACGCTCAAGGAGCTGTATCGCTCCGACCTGCGCGGGCGGGGCGGGGCGGGCTTCAAGGCGGCCATCAAGTGGGAGACCTGCCGCGACATCTCGGCGCCGGAACGCTACGTGGTCTGCAACGCCGACGAGGGCGAGCCCGGCACCTTCAAGGACCGCGTCCTGCTCAGCAGCTACACCGACATGGTATTCGAGGGCATGACGCTGTGCGGCTACGTCGTCGGCGCGTCGCGCGGCATCCTGTACATCCGGCAGGAGTACTGGTACCTGAAGCCGCATCTCGAGGCGGTGCTCGAGCGGCGGCGCGACGCCGCCCTGCTGGGGCGGAACGTGCTGGGCAGCGGCTTCGCGTTCGAGATCGACATCCACTGGGGGGCCGGCGCCTACATCTGCGGCATGGAGTCGGCGCTCATCGAGTCCATCGAGGGACGGCGCGGCAAGCCGCGCAGGCGGTGGCCGCTGCCGGTCGTCAGCGGGCTCAACCGCCGGCCCACGGTGGTCAACAACGTCGAAACCTTCGCCGCGGCGGCGATGATCGCGCTGAAGGGCGGTGCCTGGTTCGCCGGCCACGGCACGCCGCACTCCGCCGGCACCAAGCTGTTCTGCGTCTCGGGCGACTGCGAGCGCCAGGGCATCTACGAGTATCCGTTCGGCGTGAGCGTGCGCGAGGTGCTGCGCGACTGCGGCGGGCTCGAGGCGCAGGCGGTGCAGATCAGCGGCCCGTCAGGCACGACCATCACGCGGCTCGAATTCGACCGCATTCTCGCCTACGAGGACCTCTCGACCGTCGGCACGTTCATGGTCTTCGGCCCGCAACGCGACATGTTCGACGCGGTGCGCAACTTCACGCACTTCTTCCGCCACGAGAGCTGCGGCCTCTGCACGCCGTGCCGCGTGGGGACGAGCCTGCTGGCCAACCTCGTGGACAAGGTGGCGGCCGGGAAGGGAAGCCCCATGGACGTGGTCGAGGTGCAGAAGATCAGCCAGCTGATGAAGACCACGGCGCACTGCGGCCTCGGCCAGACGGCGCCCAACCATCTCATCGACAGCCTCCTGAAGTTCCGCGGCGACTGGGACAAGCGGATGATGGTCACCGATTTCGCGCCCGCCTTCGACCTCGATGCCGCGCTGCACGAGGCCCGCCAGCTCACCGACCGCGACGACGCGGCGGCGCACCTGTGAGGACGACGCCATGAGTCCCGACACCCGACGCACCTTTCTCCTCGACGGCGTGGAGATCCCGTTCCGCGAGGGGCAGACGGTGTTCGACGCCGCCATGGCGGCCGGCGTGTACATCCCGCACCTCTGCCACAACCCCGACTTCGAGCCGCACAGCAGCTGCCGCCTCTGCACGGTGATCGTCAACGGCCGCCCGTTCGCGTCGTGCACGCAGCCGGCCGTGGCCGGCCAGGAGGTGCGCAGCGACACGCCCGAGCTGCAGGAGATGCGGCGCGCGCTCACGCAGATGCTCCTCGTCGAGGGCAACCACTACTGCCCGTCGTGCGAAAAGAGCGGCGCCTGCCGCCTGCAGGCCACGGCGTACGCCGTGGGCCTGCAGGACAACCACTTTCCGCAGTTCTTCCCCCACCGCGACGTTGACGCGTCGCATCCCGACATCATCTTCGACCGCGACCGGTGCATCCTGTGCGGGCTCTGCGTGCGCATCAGCCGCACCGTGGACCGCAAGAACGTGTTCACCATGACGGGGCGCGGCATCCAGACGACCATCGTCGTCGATTCGCCCTCCGGACTGCTCGCCGACAGCCGGGTGTCGCGCGACGACGAGGCGGTGCAGCACTGCCCCGTCGGCGCGCTCATGATGAAGGGCGGGGCGTTCGCCGTGCCGATCGGCGAGCGCCTGTACGACAAGGCGCCGATCTCCGAGGACAGCGTGGCGCAGTTCCAGGCCCGGGAGGCGCGCCTCAATGGCTAGCAAGCGCAAGATCGCCACCTGCTCGCTCGCCGGCTGCTTCGGCTGCCACATGTCGCTGCTCGACCTCGACGAGCGCCTGCTCGACCTGCTCGAGCTGGTCGAATTCGACCGCAGCCCGATCAACGACATCAAGGTCATCCGCGGCATGGTGGACATCGGGCTCGTCGAGGGCGGGTTGTGCAACGCCGAGAGCGTGCACGTGCTGCACCACTTCCGCGAACACTGCCGCGTGCTGGTGTCGGTGGGCGAGTGCGCGCTCACCGGCGGCATCCCGTCGATGCGCAACCACCATTCGCTCAAGGCCTGCCTCGAGGAATCGTACATCCGCGGCGTCGGCGTGGAGAATGCCCACATCCCCGACGACCCGGAGCTGCCGCTGCTGCTCAACAAGGTCTACCCGCTGCACGAGGTCGTGCGGGTGGACTACCACGTACCCGGCTGCCCGCCCTCGGCGGACGCGCTGTGGCACGTGCTCACCGCCCTCGTGGCCGGGCGCGATCCGCGCCTGCCGACGGCGCTGCTGCGCTTCGACTGAACGGAGACTGCCCGTGACCCACCTGCTGGAGACCGCCGCCCATCCCCGCACCCTGCGCCGCGTGGCCATCGAGCCGCTCACGCGCGTCGAGGGTCATGGCAAGGTGACCCTTCTCCTCGACGAGCGGAACCGCGTGCACCAGGCGCGGCTGCACATCGTCGAGTTCCGCGGGTTCGAGAAGTTCATCCAGGGCCGGCCGTACTGGGAGGTGCCCGTCCTCGTGCAGCGGCTCTGCGGCATCTGCCCCGTGAGCCACCACCTCGCCGCCGGCAAGGCGGTGGACATGCTGGTCGGCGCGCGCCAGCTCACCCCGACCGCCGAAAAGCTGCGCCGGCTCATGCACCTGGGGCAGATGCTGCAGTCGCACGCCCTGCACTTCTTCTACCTCGCCAGCCCCGACCTGCTCTTCGGCTTCGACGCCGAGCCCGACCAGCGCAACGTCGTCGGCGTCATCGCCGAGCACCCGGAGCTGGCGGTGCAGGGCGTGCAGCTCCGCAAGTTCGGGCAGGAGATCATCCGGCACATCGCCGGCAAGCGCATCCACGGCACGGCGTGCGTGCCGGGCGGAATGAACAAGCCCCTGCGGATGGAGGAGCGCGACCTGCTGCGCCGTGAGACGGCCCAGGTGATTGCGTGGAGCCGCGGGGCGGTGGCCACATGCCGGCGCCTGCTCGACGCCAACCCGCACACCGGCATCTTCGGCGTCTTCCCGTCGAACTTCATGAGCCTCGTGCGCGCCGACGGCGCGCTCGACTTCTACGACGGCGGCCTGCGCGCGCGCGATGCGCAGGGCGGCACGATCTTCGACCACGTGGATTACTCGCACTACAACCGCTTCCTCCACGAGGAAGTGAAGTCGTGGTCGTACATGAAGTTCCCGTTCATCATCAACCTGGGCGACGAGGACGGCTGGTACCGCGTCGGCCCGCTCGCGCGCCTGAACAACTGCGACTTCCTCGACACGCCGCTGGCCGAGGCGGAGCGCGTCACGTTCCGCGCGGCGGCCAACGGGGGCATGCAGCACGCGACGCTCGCGTACCACTGGGCGCGCATGATCGAGATGCTGCACGCGGCGGAGGGGATCGAGCGGCTGCTCGACGATCCCGACATCACCGGCACCGACCTCGTGGTCAGGGGCGAGCGGGCGCTCGAGGGCGTCGGCGTCATCGAGGCGCCGCGCGGTACGCTCTTCCACCACTACAAGGTGGACGAGAACGACGTCGTGGTGCGCGCCAACCTCATCGTCAGCACGACCAACAACAACCAGGCGATGAACGAGGCCGTGCGCACGGTCGCGGCGAGCTACCTCGACGGCAACCGGCTCACGGAGGGGCTGCTCAACCACATCGAGGTGGCGCTCCGCGCCTTCGACCCCTGCCTTTCCTGCGCGACCCACGCGCTGGGGCGCATGCCGCTGCTCGTGGAGCTGAAGGACGCCGAGGGGCGCGTGATCGACCGGATGGTGAAGGGCGCCGATGGCGCCTGCCGGTCGGAGTAGGCGCGCCGTGACCGCCCGCGTGGTGCTCATCGGGTACGGCAATCCCAGCCGCGGCGACGATGCGCTCGGCCCGGCCCTGCTGGCCTGCGCCCAGGTCTGGCTGGCCGAGCACCCAGCCGTCGACGTGCGACTGGTCGAGGACTTCCAGCTGCAGGTGGAGCACGGGCTCGACGTGGCCGAGTCCGACCTCGCGCTCTTCATCGACGCCGACGTGCTGGGGCCGGCGCCGTTCTCGCTCCGGCGCGTCTTCGCGGCGCGCGACAGCACGTACTCGACGCACGAGCTCAGCCCGGAAGCCGTGCTGCACGTGGCCCAGCAGGTGACCGGCCGTGCCGCGCCGCCGGCCTGGCTGTTCGGCGTGCGCGGCGTGAAGTTCGTGCTCGGCGAGACGCTCAGCGCGGCCGCCGCCGGACATCTGGAGGCGGCGTGGGTGGAATTGCAGCAGCTGCTGGCCGACCCGCGGCCCGAGGCGTGGGACGCACGGACGACGCGGCGGAGTGCGCGCGAGTAGGTTTCGTGCGTGACGACTTTCGGTTGGCTGGCGGCAGTGATGATCATCGCGCTCGGGGCGGCCGTGCAGGGCTCGGTGGGATTCGGGCTCGGCGTCGTCGGGGCGCCCATCCTCATTCTCCTCGAGCCGCGCCTGGTCCCCGGACCGATCCTGCTCGATGCGCTCCTCCTCACCGTGCTCGTCACGGCGCGCGAGTGGCAGCACGTGCGGATCGCCGATCTCGGCTGGTCCGTCCCCGGGCGGCTGCTTGGCACCGGCATCGCCGTGTGGATCCTCCGGGCCGTGCCGTCGGCGCGCCTCCAGCTCACGATGGGCGTCTTCATGCTGCTGGGCGTTGCGCTGACCATGGTCGGGCCGCGCCTGCGCATCGGCCGCCGCACCCTGTTCGGGGCCGGCACGCTCGCCGGGGTCATGTCCACGATCACGTCGATGGGCGGCCCGCCGATGGCGCTGCTCTACCAGAATGAGGAAGGGCCGCGGCTCCGCGGCACGCTGGCTGCGTTCTTCGCGCTCGGCGTGGTCTTCTCCATTGGCGGCCTGAGGGTCGCCGGCCGGTTTGGCTGGACCGAGGTGAAGCTGGCTGGGCTGCTGCTGCCCGGCGTGCTGCTCGGCTTCGCCCTGTCCGCCTGGACGGCGCAGCGCCTCGAGAAACGGCACATCCGCGCGATCGTGCTGGTGACCTCCGCCGTGGCCGGGGTGCTCGTGGTGGTGCAGGGGCTGATGTCGCCGGCGCCGCTCTAGGCACCGCTGGTTCCGTGTTTTTTCAACACGGAGCCACGGAGGTTCACGGAGTTCACTGAGACGGCAACGGCAACCGCCTGGGGTTAACGACAGCGCGCCACGCCATCCTCCGCGTGGTGCGCTGTCGTTCCCCCTCGTCGTGGCAGTCTCCGCGATCTCCGTGCTCCTCCGCGGCTCCGTGTTGAAACAACCACGATCCCGCCGGTTCCGTGTTCTTTCAACACGGAGCCACGGAGGTTCACGGAGTTCACTGAGACGGCAACGGCAACTTCTTGGGGTAACTACACTGCGCCATGCAGTTCCTTGCGTGGCGCGCGCTGTTCCCCCCATCAGTGGCAGTCTCCGCGATCTCCGTGGTCCTCCGCGGCTCCGTGTTGAAATAACCACGAACCCGCTGGTTCCGTGTTCTTTCAACACGGAGCCACGGAGTTCCACGGAGTTCACCGAGACGACAACGACAACTGCCTGGGGTTAACGACAGCGCGCCACGCTATTGTCCGCGTGGCGCGCGTCGTTCCCCCTCGTCGTGGCAGTCTCCGCGATCTCCGTGGTCCTCCGCGGCTCCGTGTTGAGAGAACACGAACCTCGCGTCACCACGCGCCCGTCGAACGCCTAGCGCCCGGGAACCGCGTCGTCAATGAACTTCCGCAGGTCGCCGCGCAGCTTCTTCATCGAGGCGGCGTCGATGTACATCATGTGGCCGGCGGTGAAGTGGTCGGTGACGATGCGGTCCTTGCGGATGCCGGGCGCCAGCGCCATGTGGTCGAGCGTGTACTGCACCGCCCAGTACGGCGTGGCCATGTCGTAGTAGCCCATGGCCACGAACAGGTGCATGTCGGGGTTCTTGGCGAACGCGCGCTCGAGGCTCGGCACGACGTTGGGGAATTGTCCCTCGTCATACCGCCAGCGGCCGATGCCGCCACCGAGGATGTAATAGAGGTTGTCGTTCTTGTAGCCGAGCTCGCGGCGCACGTAGTCGTTGAGCACCGGCGTGAACGAGTTGCGGATGCTGGCATCGCTCGGGTCGAAGTTCGTGCGTCCGCCCAGCGGGTCCTGCATGTACGCCGTGAGCCGGCTGTCGAGGCGCCCGCTCATGCGGCGCTGGTCGCGCAGCAGTTCCACGCTGAACCGCCCGAGCTCGATGCGCAGGTCGGCGTCGCTCACCATCTGCTCGGTCATGCCGGTGAAGCGGGCGATCTTCGTCACCAGCGCCTTGCGCTCATCGGCGGGGAGGGCATCGCCCTTCATGAGCGCGGCGGCGTACTCGCCGCTGGCGAACGACTCGGCCTGCCGCGCGAATTCCTCCAGCGGCAGCTTCTGCAGGTCGGGCGCCACCTTCTTGTGGTAGTACGCGGTCATGGCGAACGACGGCAGGAAGCCCACGTACGCAATGTCGTTGCCGCGGCTCGGCCGCGAGTTCTCGAAGTTGAGCACGGCGCTCAGCAGGATCACGCCGTTCAGCGCGATGCCGTTGTCCGTCAGGTAGCCGCTCAGGTGCGCGGCCCGCGTCGTGCCATAGCTCTCGCCGGCGATGAACTTGGGGCTCGTCCACCGCTCGTTGCGCGTGAGGTACAGGCGGATGAACTCGGCCACCGCGCGCATATCCTCGTCGAGACCCCAGAACTTCGGCCCGTTGGCCGCCGACGTGGCGCGGCTGTAGCCCGTGCCCACGGGATCGAGGAAGACCAGGTCGGCCTGGTCGAGCAGCGTGTTGGGATTGTCCACGTAGCTCGCCGGCGGCGGCGGGTTGGTGCCGTCGGGATTGAGCTTCACCACCTTCGGGCCGAACGCGCCCATGTGCAGCCAGACCGTGGCCGATCCCGGGCCGCCGTTGAAGATGAAGGCGATCGGGCGGGTCGCCGCCTCGGCCCCGTCCTTGGTGTAGGCGACATAGAACATGTTGCCGTCGGTGTCGCCGGTCTGCTCGTTGCGAATCGGCATCATCGCCGCGGTGGCCGTGTAGCGGAAGTCGCCGGCGCCGCGCAGGGTGTGGTGCGTGACCGCGGGCGTTTCATCCTCGACGCGTCGCGCCGGCGCGGCCGCGCGGGCCGACGCCGAATCGGCGCGCGACATCGCCGGGCCGGTGGCCGCCGCCGCGGTCGGTGCACCGCCGACGGGCGCGCCGCCACGCGCGCCGCGTCCGCCGCCCGGTGGACCGCCCTGCGCGAACAGGGGCGCCGACAGCAACAGCAACACGGGAAGAAGGCGCATGAGGGTGCCTCGCGAAGAAGGTGGACGGCGGGATGCGGGAACTCCCCCCGGGTACGAAATGCGCCCGCGCGGCGTTGAACGCGACGCGTGGCGTGCCCCGGCCGCCTCGCGGCCGCGCAGGGCCGCACTATATTCTCCGGACTTCCCGCCCACGACCACCGGATCCCGCCCCATGAGCATCAAGCTGCGACTCACGGTCATGAACTTCCTCCAGTTCTTCGTCTGGGGAGCGTGGCTCATCTCGCTCGGCGGCTACATGATCGTCACGCTCGGCTTCACCGGCGGCGAGGTGGGGAGCGTCTACGCCACCATGGGCATCGCGTCGCTCTTCATGCCCGGGCTCCTCGGCATCGTCGCCGACCGGTGGCTGAACGCCGAGAAGGTGTACGGCCTCTGCCACGTCATCGGCGCCGGCCTGCTGCTGTGGGCGACGACCGTGAAGGACTTCAAGACGCTGTACCTGATCATGCTGCTCAACGCCATGGTCTACATGCCGACCATCGCGCTCGGCAACACCGTGTCGTACAAGGTGCTCGAGCAGAAGGGACTCGACGTCATCACCCACTTCCCGCCCATCCGCGTGTGGGGGACGGTCGGCTTCATCGCCGCCATGTGGATGGTGGACCTCGCCGGCTGGACCAAGAGTCCGCTGCAGCTCTACATCAGCGCTGCGTCGGCGCTCTTCCTCGGGCTCTACGCCTTCACCATGCCGGCCTGTCCGCCGACCGCCACGTCCACCGGCAAGCGCTCGATGGTTTCGGCGCTGGGCCTCGATGCCTTCGTGCTGCTCAAGCGCGGCCAGACCGCCGTCTTCTTCATCTACGCCATGCTGCTCGGCGCGGCGCTGCAGATCACCAATGCCTTCGGCGGCGCGTTCCTCGACGACTTCAAGGTGAAGTTCCCCGGGACGTTCGGCGTGCTGCACCCCAACCTGCTCCTGTCGATCTCGCAGATCTCCGAGACGCTGTTCATCCTCAGCATACCGTTCTTCCTGCGCCGCTTCGGCATCAAGACGGTGATGCTCATCAGCATCTTCGCGTGGGTCTTCCGCTTTGGCCTGTTTGCCGTGGGCGATCCCGGCGCCGGCCTGTGGATGCTGGTGCTCAGCATGATCATCTACGGCATGGCCTTCGACTTCTTCAACATCTCGGGTTCGCTGTACGTGGACCGTGAGTCGGACAGCAGCATCCGCGCCAGCGCGCAGGGGCTGTTCATGATCATGACCAACGGCCTCGGGGCGTTCATCGGCGGCACGGCGAGCGGCTGGGTGGTGGACCACTACACCGTGGGCGGCATCAAGGACTGGCGCAGCATCTGGCTCGCCTTCGCCGCGTACGCGCTGATTCTCGGCGTGACCTTCCCGTTCATGTTCAAGTACAAGCACCCCGCCGGCGAGGCGCTGCCGGCGCACGGGCACCACTAGGGGGCGGCGCGACCGACGCGGGGCGGCTCGTCCTGACGCCCCTCGCGCCGGTCGGCGGCCTCGGACGCCCGCGTGACCGAGGACACGGTCACGCGCACCCGATCGATCAGGAATCCGCGGCCGCGCGTCCCGGGGGCGGGATCGCCCGGCACTCCGCGGTGCGTGTCGCTGCCGGTGCGGAACATCAGGCGGTTCACCGCGGGCGTCGCGCCGTTGAAGTTCGCGCGACCATTGGGATCGAAGTGGTAGTACGTCTCCCAGCTCGTGCCCACGTGCCGCAGGACGCCGTCGACGTAGACTCGAACGACGTCGTTGCCCTGGCCCTCGGCAAAATCCATCGTCAGCCGGATGCCGTGCGGGCGCGACCGGTCGAGGCCGCGCGCAACGATGGTCCGCTGGAACGCACCGGGCGCCCGGGGGTCGGAACGTTCGGCAAAGACGATGGCGAGACCATCCGCCCAGTCGGCCATCTGCACCCAGCTCATCCGATGGTCGTCGCCGCGCGCCGGGCTCGCCACCACCTCGAGCCCCGGTTGCCAGGCCGTCGGCTCCGCCGACAGCACCACCCATTCCGCCTCGAAGTGGTTCTTCAGTCTCGCCCCGGGGAGTGCGTACTCGGTACGTCCGTCGGTGCTGGTGGACACGGCCCGCCGCGCGCCGGCGACATCGGCGCTCCGGCTCGAGAACGTCTGGTCCGAATAGCAGCCCGAGGTGACGGCGTTCGATATGCGCAGGCTGCGGCGGCCGAAGCGGGCCGGCAGGTACGCCGGCGCAACCAGCAACGACGGGTCGGCGATCGCGTGATCGTACACGGCGCACGCCCCGGACGCGGCACTGCCGAGCGCACCCGTCGCCTGCCAGTCGTGCTGCCCATCGATGGCGCCGAGCGTGAAGTCCTCGAACGTGACCACGTCCGCCGTCTCGTCCCCCTCGCGGCCGGCCGCGCCGTCTGGCCCGCGCTCGCTGCCGGCGCGCACGGCCGTGCCCACCGCCCGTTCCGGGGCAGTGGCATCGCGCGCGCAGGCCAGCGTGCCAAGCAGCAGCAGGCCCGCCGCCGCGCGCCTACGGCTTGCCGGATCGCGCACGGAGTTCCTTCAGCAACGTTCCGAGTTGTTCGATTTCGCGGCCGTAATCGGCCCAGTTGCCGGCGCGCTGCGCGGCGATGGCCCGGTCGTAATGCTGCTGCAGCCGCTGCACCAGATCGCCGGCGCCTTCGCCCGGTGCCGCGGCGGCCGCGGCCGGCGCACTCGCGGCGGCGCTGCTCGCTCGGGCGCCGCCCGTGCCGAAGACCATCTCCAGTCCCTCGGTGAGCGTGGTGGCCATCACCACCTGGTTGCCGTATGCCACCACGACGCGCTTGAGCTCGGGAATGGACGCCTCGCCCTGGGCGCGCAGGTAGATGGGCTGCACGTAGATCAGCGACTCCTCGATCGGGATCACCAGCAGTTCACCGCGGATGGCCTGCGAGCCGCGCTGGTCCCAGAGCGACAGCTGGCGCGAGATGTCGGTGTCCTGCTCGATGCGGTTCATGATCTGGCGCGGCCCGTACACGAGGCTCTGCTTCGGGAACCGGTAGACCAGCAGTTTGCCGTACTCGTCGCCGTCCATCCGCGCCACCAGCCAGGCGGCCAGGTTGTCCTTGCCGCGGGGAGTGAACGGCGTCATGTAGATGAACTCGGCGTTCTTCTCGCCCGGCAGCCGCATGATCATGTGCCGCATGTACGGGCTCACCACGTTCTCGCGCTTGGTCCCCTCGGGAATCTGCCAGACGTCCTCGCGGTGGTAGAAGGCGTCCGGCTCCTTCATGTGATATGTGCCGAGCAGCGAGGCCTGGATGCGGAAGAGGCCGTTGGGATATCGCAGGTGGCGCCGCAGGTCGGGCGACATCTCGGCGAGTGGGCGGAAGACGTCCGGAAAAATCCGGGCGTACGCCCGCGCCAGCGGATCGGTGGAGTCGGCGAGGAAGGCCGTCACCGTGCCGTCGTAGGCGTCGATGGTCACCTTCACGCTGTTGCGCATGTAGCTGACGCCGTCGGGCGTGCGCGCCGCATACGGATACTGGTCGCTGCTGGTGTACGCATCGAGGATCCAGACCAGGCGCCCGCTGTCGGTGACGACCAGGTAGGCCTCGGGGTCGAACTCGAGGAAGGGCAGGGCCAGCGCCGCGCGCTGGTGGACGTTCCGCCGGATGAGCACTCGCGCCGAGTCGCCGATGTCGCTGGAAAAGAGCATCTTCAGCGAGCCGAGCTGCCAGGCAAAGAGCAGGCGCCGCGCCAGCGACCCCACGCCAATGCCGCCGCGCCCCTCGTAGCGCGAGTAGATGTTGGCGTCGCCGGCCGGGTAGTCGAACTCGCGCTGCGCCGTCCGCACGAAGACATACGCATTGGTCAGCTCGCCAAAGTAGATCGCCGGGCGCGTCAGCTTGACCGACGTGGTTGACACCGGCGGGAGGTCCTTCACGAAGAGCACGGGGAGACCCTCCGCCGTGACCTCGTTCACCGGCGCCATCGCGACGCCCATGCCGTGCGTGAAGGTCAGCCGCTCGTTGATGAAGCCGAGGGTCGGGAGCGAGGCGGAGTTCAGCTCGCGCGCCGACACGTGCACCTGCCGGTACTGTCCGTCCACCACGTAGCGGTCGTCGTTGACCGAGACGAAGTCGTAGTACGTGCGGATCGACTGCAGCTGGCCGAGGGTCTGCGCCAGCAGGTCGCGGTCCCACAGCCGGATGTTCGTGATGGTCGGCGCGTTGGCGCGGATGTCGGCCATGCTCAGCGGGGCTTCGCCCGAGATGTCGCGCACCGACACGCTGTCGATGCGCCAGGCGCGCCGGGTGGCGTCGATGTGCCGCTCGAGGTACGGCAGCTCGCGCGCCAGCTCGTTGGGCGCGACGATGAGGCGCTGCATGGCCAGCGGAATCAGGCCGCGCCCCACGATGCCGACCACCGCATAGGCGACCGTGGCCAGCACGAGGTTGCGCAGCAGGTGACGGCGCGAGGCGCCGTAGAGGATGGCCACCGCCGCCGCCATCGCGACGACCGCCGACACGACGATCGCCGGCAGGGTGGCGTGCACGTCGGTGTAGCTGGCGCCGACCAGCGGTCCGGTGGTGGAGGCGGCAAGGTCGGCGCGCGTGACGACCCACAGCCGCACGGCCAGCAGCAGGTAGAGCAGGGCGGCCAGCGCGCCCACGTGCCAGCTCGCGCGCGGTGTGGACCCGTCGGACCCCCGCACCGGGCGCAGCTCGCCCTTCAGGATGTAGAGCAGCGCCACCGCCACCAGCGTCAACGTCGTGACGAACATCGCCGTCGAGAGCAGCGCGGAGTACGCCGGCAGGCGGAAGAGATAGAACCCGAGGTCGTTTCCGAAGAGCTCCTCGTTGATCCCCGTCTGGCCGCCGCGCACCGCGAGGGCGTAGCTGATCCAGCGCTGGGCCGCCGCCAGGCCGATGAGATACGAAAGGAACCCGGACCCGATGACGAGGGCCAGCGGGATCGTCCGTCCGATCACCACGGGCTCGGCTCCCAGGCCCTCGGCGAACAGCGTCACCTCGCGGCTCGACCGCGGCGCGGCCCGCGAGAGGTTGAGGTACAGGAAGAGGAACGTGAGACCGCCCTGCACGAGGAGCAGCCCGGTGCGCCAGCCGAATGCCGTCAGGAAGACCTGCTCGTAGCGCACCTCGCGCGCCCACAGCCAGTCGACGGCCACGCCGCCCAGCCAGGGCACCACGATGAGCAGGAGAATCGCCGGAATGAACACGTTCCGGACGATGCGCACGAGCCGCATCATGAAGGCCGGGTCGATGCGGATGCCGGGGCTGCCACCTGGGATTGTCATGATGATTCAACATGCCGCGGCGGCGTGGCCGGCGATAGCGGCGCCCGCGGCGGAGGCGTGGTACTTCCCCCACCCGGCGGTAGATTGTCCGTGTTGAAATCCCCGGTCGCGATCCCCGGTCGCCCTCCGGATTCCACATCCTCAATCGCTGGAAATGCCGCTCTTCCGCCCCAAGAAGTCCCTCTGGCAGCGCCTGAAGGATGTCGCCCTCCTCGACGTCGGCGTCCTCGCGCGCGGCGGCGTCGATGCCGGCTCCATCGAGCAGCTCGAGACCCTGCTGCTCGAGGCCGACTTCGGCGTGCCGGTGACGTCGCGCCTCATCGCCGAGGTGGAACGGCAGGCCAAGCGAGGCGCCATCCGGACCGAGGCGGAGTTCCTCGGCGCGCTCCGCGACGGCATTGCCCAGGCCCTCACCGCCGGCAACGGTGCGCCGACTTTCTCGCTGGGCGAGGACAAGCCGGCGGTGGTGCTGGTGCTCGGCGTCAACGGGGCGGGCAAGACGACCTTCATCGGCAAGCTGGCCACGCGACTGCGCAACGAGGGCAAGCGCGTGATGGTCGCCGCCGGCGACACCTTTCGCGCCGGCGCCATCGACCAGCTGCGGGTCTGGGCCGAGCGGAGCGGCGCGGTGTTCGTCGGTGCGCAGGCGGGGGGCGACCCGGCCGCCGTGGCCTACTCGGCCATCGATTCCGCCGTGACGCGCGGCATGGACGTGGTGATCATCGATACCGCCGGCCGCCTGCACACGAGTGAAGGCCTGATGGACGAACTCCGGAAGGTGGCGCGGGTCATCGCCAAGCGGCTCCCGGGAGCGCCGCATGAGTCGCTGCTCGTGCTCGACGGCACCATCGGCCAGAACGCGGTGGCGCAGGCCCGGACGTTCGCCGCCGCGGTGCCGGTCACCGGCCTCGTGATCACCAAGCTCGACGGCACGGCGCGCGGCGGCGTGGTGGTGGCCGTGCACGAGGCCATCGACGTGCCCGTGAAGTTCGTCGGCACGGGCGAAACGGCCGCCGACCTGCAGCCGTTCGACGCCGCGACGTTCGCGCGGGACCTCGTGGAGGGGTGACGCCGGCCGATCGCGCGCCCGCCCGGGTGCTCGACACCCCGATCACCTTCCTCAAGGGCGTGGGGGAGCGCCGCGCCGAGGCCTTCCGCCGGCTCGGCGTGCTCAACGCGCGCGACCTGCTGTTCCACATTCCGCATCGCTACGAGGACGCCTCGACGGTGCGGCGCATCAGCACCGTCCAGGTGGGCGAGGAGGCCACCGTCCTGGGCACGGTGGTCAGCAAGGGCGTGCTCCCGACGCGCAAGGGACTGCGGATCTTCCAGGCGGTGGTGCAGGACGAGAGCGGCCTGATCGAGGCGTCGTGGCCCGGGCAGCCCTTCCTCGACCGCTCCATCAGCAAGGGCGACGTCCTGCTGCTCAGCGGCCCGGTGCGCTTCTACCACGGGCGCCAGTTGGTGCCGCGCGAGTTCGTCAACCTCGGCGCCGAGGACAGCGGCACCGCCGAGGGGCGCGTGCTGGCGGTCTATCCGGCCACCGAGGGGCTGTCGTTCAAGCAGATCCGCGCGATCATCGAGAAGCATCTCGACGCACTGGTGCCGGCGCTCGAAGAGTACCTGCCGGCGGAGCTGCTGCGCGAGACGGGGCTGCCCGGCATCCAGGACGCGCTGCGCCGCGTGCACCGGCCGTCGAGCGTGGCGGAGGCGTTGAGCGGGCGCGCGCGGCTGGCGTACGACGAACTGCTCTGCGTGCACCTGCTGCAGCGCCGGGCCAATGCGCTCGCGCGCCAGGCGCGCCGGGGCATCGCGTTCACCAACAAGCGCGACCTCACCACGCGCCTCAAGGCGTCGCTGCCGTGGGAGCTCACCGGCGCGCAGGTGCGGGCCACGCGCGAGATCGTCGCCGACATGACGAGCCCGCAGCGCATGCACCGCCTGCTGCAGGGCGACGTCGGAAGCGGCAAGACCATCGTGGCGCTCTTCGCCTGCAGCCTGGCGCTCGAGAACGGCTATCAGGCGGCGGTCATGGCGCCCACCGAGCTGCTGGCCGAGCAGCACTTCCGCACGTTCAGCGCGCTGATGGCGCCGCTGGGCGTCGAGCCGGTGCTCGTCGTCGGGTCGATGGGCGCCAGGGCGCGCCGCGCCGCCGCCGCGCGGCTGGCCGAGGCCGGGCCGGGGCTCGTGGTCGGCACCCACGCGCTGGTGCAGGAGGATGCGACGTTCGCCAACCTCGGGCTCGCGGTCATCGACGAGCAGCATCGCTTCGGCGTGGAGCAGCGCGCGACGCTTGGTGAGAAGGGCGACGCACCCGACATCCTGCTCATGTCGGCGACGCCCATTCCGCGCTCGCTCGCGCTGACGCTGTACGGCGATCTCGACGTGAGCGTGCTCGACGAGCGCCCGCCGGGTCGCCAGCCCATCACCACCGCGCTGCGCCCCGAGACCGGGCGCGACCGCGTCTTCGAGTTCGTGGAACAACAGCTCGCGGCCGGGCGCCAGGCGTACATCGTCTACCCGATCATCGAGGAGTCCGACAAGATCGCGCTGAAGGCGGCGACCACGGCGTTCGAGCAGCTGGCGCAGGGGCCGTTCGCCCACCGGCGTGTGGCGCTGCTGCACGGCCGGCTCTCGGGCGAGGAAAAGGACACGATCATGCGCGCATTCCGCGACGGCGCCATCGACCTGCTGGTGAGCACGACGGTCATCGAGGTCGGCATCGACGTCGCCAACGCGACGGTGATGGTGATCGAACACCCCGAGCGCTTCGGCCTCTCGCAGCTGCACCAGCTGCGCGGCCGGGTGGGGCGGGGGGCCGAGGAGTCGTTCTGCATCCTGCTGGGCGACGTGGGGCCCGAGTCGCGCGAGCGGCTGCGCCACATGATCGAGACCGAGGACGGGTTCGAGATCGCCCGCGCCGACCTGCGGCTGCGGGGCATGGGCGACCTGTTCGGCGAGCGGCAGAGCGGGCTGCCGGCGTTCAAGATCGCGGATCCCGTGCGCGACGAGGAGCTCAGCGAGATGGCGCGGGTGGCCGCCGATCGGCTGCTGCACGACGATCCGACGCTTGGCAAGCCGTCGCACCGCGCGTTGCAGCGCACGCTGACGTCGCGCTACGGGCGCGCGCTCGAACTCTTCCGCGTCGGGTAGCGCCGGTCGGTGTCGGTGCCGGCCGGGGGGGCTCGTGTTTTTTCAACACGGAGACACGGAGGGGCACGGAGATCGCGGAGACTGCAACGGCAACTGCCTGGGGTTAACGACCGCGCGCCACGCAGGGCTCCGCGTGGCGCGCGTCGTTCCCCCAAGCTGTGGCAGTCTCCGCGAGCTCCGTGGTCATCCGCGTCTCCGTGTTGAAATGAACCAGATCCCGCGTCCCCGGGCGCCGGCAAGCGATGTCGGAGTCGCCGGGACCGTGGCCGCCCCGGCTCCCGCATCCGTCACCGCGTGGCTATCATTACATGTTTACCCGGAACCCCTTGCCGATTTTCGACTTGGTGAGGGCCGGAATTCGAGCCGACCCCCACCCGCAGTTCGAACCATCCCTTGGAGGATCATGATGCATAGCTGGCTCGCATCGGGCCTGATCGGGCGCGTGTTTACCGCCCGTCGGACCCGCGCGCTGGCGGCCTTCGCCGCCGTCTTCATGCTCGCCCTGCCGCTGATGGCGCAGGGGACCACCGCGGACCCGCAGGCGGCTGGCGCCGTCGCGGCCCCCGCTGCCGCCCCCATGACCGAGGCTCCGGCCCCGGCCGCCGCCCCAGTCGTCGAGCACAAGGCCGGCGGTGAGGCCAACCTCGTGCTTCCCGACATGAAGAGCGTGACGTTCCTCGGCGGCATGAGCGGCTACACGCTGCTGGCCATCGGCCTCATCTTCTGCGCGCTCGGACTCGGCTTCGGCCTGATGATCTACATGCAGCTGAAGAACCTGCCGGTGCACCGCGCCATGCTCGAGATCTCCGAGCTGATCTACGAGACCTGCAAGACCTACCTGGTGACGCAGGGCAAGTTCATCCTGATCCTCGAGGCGTTCATCGCCGTCGTGATCGTGCTCTACTTCGGCATGCTGCTGAAGATGGAGACGTTCCGCGTGGCGATCATCCTCGCCTTCAGCCTGGTGGGCATCGCCGGCAGCTATGGCGTGGCCTGGTTCGGCATCCGGGTGAACACGTTCGCCAACTCGCGCACCGCGTTCGCCGCGCTCAAGGGCAAGCCGTTCCCGCTCTATTCGATCCCGCTCCGCGCCGGCATGAGCATCGGCATGCTGCTCATCAGCGTCGAGCTGCTGATCATGCTCTGCATCCTGCTCTTCATCCCGCGCGAGTACTCGGGCCCGTGCTTCATCGGCTTCGCCATCGGCGAGTCGCTCGGCGCCGCGGCGCTGCGCATCGCCGGCGGCATCTTCACCAAGATTGCCGACATCGGCTCCGACCTGATGAAGATCGTCTTCAAGATCAAGGAAGACGACGCCCGCAACCCCGGCGTGATCGCCGACTGCGTGGGCGACAACGCCGGCGACTCGGTGGGCCCGAGCGCCGACGGCTTCGAGACGTACGGCGTGACCGGCGTCGCGCTGATCACGTTCATCCTGCTCGCCGTGCACGATCCGGTGGTGCAGGTGCAGCTGCTGGTCTGGATCTTCGTCATGCGCATCATGATGCTCGTCTCGTCGGCCGCGTCGTACTTCATCAACGAGGCGTTCGCCAAGGCGAAGTACGGCGATTCCGACCAGATGAACTTCGAGGCGCCCCTCACCTCGCTCGTCTGGCTGACGTCGGTCATCTCGATCATCCTGACGTTCGTCGTGTCGAAGTCGATCATCCCCACGCTGTCGAGCGATCCGACGCTGTGGTGGAAGCTCGCGGCGATCATCTCGTGCGGCACGCTGGCCGGCGCCATCATCCCCGAGCTGGTGAAGGTCTTCACGTCGGTCGATTCGCGGCACGTCCGCGAGGTCGTCACGTCGTCGGAGGAGGGCGGCCCGTCGCTCAACATCCTGTCGGGCCTGGTGGCCGGCAACTTCTCGGCCTACTGGCTGGGCATCAGCATCGTCTCGCTGATGGGCATCGCCTACTGGATCAGCGGCATGGGGCTCGGCGCCACCATGCTTGCCCCCGCCGTGTTCGCGTTCGGCCTCGTGGCCTTCGGCTTCCTCGGCATGGGGCCGGTGACCATCGCCGTGGACTCGTACGGCCCGGTGACGGACAACGCGCAGTCGGTCTACGAGCTGTCGCTCATCGAGGCGGTGCCGAACGTCCAGGCCGAGGTGAAGAAGGACTTCGGCTTCGACGTGAAGTTCGGGCGCGCCAAGGAGCTGCTGGAAGAGAACGACGGCGCCGGCAACACGTTCAAGGCGACCGCCAAGCCGGTGCTCATCGGCACGGCGGTCGTCGGCGCCACGACGATGATCTTCTCGATCATGATGTCGCTCACCAACGGCCTCACCGTCGGCACCGAGAACCTCTCGCTGCTGCACGCGCCGTTCGTGCTCGGCCTCATCACCGGCGGGGCCGTGATCTACTGGTTCACCGGCGCGTCGATGCAGGCCGTGACCACCGGCGCCTACCGCGCCGTGGAGTTCATCAAGAAGAACATCAAGCTCGAAGGGGCCGAGAAGGCGTCGGTGGAGGACAGCAAGACCGTCGTGCGCATCTGCACCGAGTACGCGCAGAAGGGCATGTTCAACATCTTCCTCACGGTCTTCTTCGCCACGCTCGCGTTCGCCTTCCTCGAGCCGTTCTTCTTCATCGGCTACCTGATCTCGATCGCCATCTTCGGCCTGTACCAGGCCATCTTCATGGCCAATGCCGGCGGCGCGTGGGACAACGCCAAGAAGGTCGTCGAGACCGAGCTCAAGATGAAGGGCACGCCCCTGCACGACGCCACGGTGGTGGGCGACACCGTCGGCGACCCGTTCAAGGACACCTCGTCGGTGGCGCTCAACCCGGTGATCAAGTTCACCACGCTGTTCGGCCTGCTCGCCGTGGAACTCGCGGTGAAGCTGACCGCCGAGCAGGGGGCGAGCGTCACCACCGGGCTCGCGGTCGTCTTCTTCGCCATCTCCGCCTTCTTCGTCTACCGGTCGTTCTACGGCATGCGGATCGGCGCGGCCAAGGAAGCGGCGGCGCGCGCCTAGCGGCCGTCCCGCTCGCGCAGACACGAAGGCCCGCCCGTCGGCGGGCCTTTGTGTTGTCCGGGCGTGCTGGTGCCGACCCTATATTCAGGAAGTGCCGATTGCCCGATGCCGGGCGGTCGGTGGACCACTCACCGTACCTGCCCATTTCCCATAGCCCGCCCCCGACGCCCGCGCCCGTCACCTCGGGGCGACCGCCGCGCCGTGCGTGGCTCGCCGCGCTGGTGACGCTGGTCGCGGCCAGCATGCTCGGACTCGCGTTCGACCGCTGGTCGGCCGGTGCTACCGCGCGCGCCGAGCGCGACCGCGTGAAGGCGGCCATCCAGCCGCACGCCAATCTGGTCGTGGCCACCATCGCGCAGCACGTGGCGCAGATCACCGCCCTCAAGACCTTCATCGAGACGACGCCCAACCGGGCCCAGCTCGAGAAGGAGTTCGAGGCCTTCGGCACCGGCATGCTGGCTAACGCCCGCGGGGTCCGCGCCGTGGAGCTCGTGCGCGCCGGGCGCATCGCGATGGTCGTGCCGCGCAAGGGCAATGAGCAGGCGCTGACCGTCGAGTTCGAGCGCCATCCCGATCCGATGCTCGTCCAGGGCTACCGGCGGGCCCGGCGTGCGGCGGGCGTCACCATCGTCGGCCCCATCCAGCTGGTGCAGGGCGGCGTCGGACTCATCCTGTTCGAGCGCGTCCGGGCCCCGTACGATCCGACGATCGAGCTGGCCGAGCTCGTCGTGCGCCTGCCGGAGATGCTGCAGGACATCGGCGTCGGGGAGCCGCCGCCGGGACTCCATCTCGCGCTCGTCGATCCGGCCGGCCGCACGGTCGGCGCCTCGACCGGTGCGGTGGGCGCCGACCCCGTGGTGACGGCCATCCGCGGCCTCGACGGTCGCTGGGAGCTGCGCGGCGCCCCGGTTGACGGTTGGGACGCCGTGGTGGCGCGGCACATGCTGCCGACGCGCGTCGCGGTCGTGACCATCATCGTGCTGCTGGTCGTCCTCGCGTACGTCATTGCCGATCGCGAGGCACGCCTCCGCTGGGCGGTGCGGCAACGCACGGCGACGCTCAGCCAGCTGGTGGATGAGCATCTCGCCACCATCCGCCTGCAGCACGAGACGTCGCAGGCGCTGGTTGCCAGCGAGGAGCGCCTGCGCCGCGCGCTGGAAACGGCGCGCATGCACACCTTCGAGGTCGAACTGCCGTCCGGGCGGTTCTCGTGGTCGTCGAACCCCACGGAGAAAGGGAGCGGCGCCAGCATCCGCACGCTCGACGATGCCGCGCCATTCGTCGATCCCACGGATCTGTGGCGGCTGCGCGATGCCCTCGAACGCGGCCGGCAGGCGCCCGATGCGGGGGCACTGACCTTTCGCGTGGTCGCCGGACCCGACCGCGCGCGCTGGCTCGCCGCCACCTGGCGGTCGACGGCGGAGAGCGACGGCAGCATCCGCCGCATTGCCGGCACGCTGTCGGATGTCTCCGATCGCAAGGACCTCGAGGAGCAGTTCCGCCACTCGCAGAAGATGCAGGCCATGGGAGCGCTCGCCGGTGGCATCGCGCACGACTTCAACAACCTGCTGACGGTGATCCTCGGCGCCGCCCAGATGGCGCGCCAGGCCGTCGAGGCGTCCGGGACGCTGCCGGAGGCGCGCGAGGACCTCGACGACGTGCTGGCGGCCGCCGACCGGGCTTCCGTGATGACGGGGCAGCTGCTCGCCTTCAGCCGCCGGCAGGTGCTGCAGCCGCGCCGGCTGGATGCGGGGGCGCTCGTGCGCGGCATGGGCGCCATGCTCAACCGCCTGGTGGGCGAGCGCATCTGCGTGGTCACCGAGACGCCGGAGGTGAGCGTTCCGCTCTACATCGACAGCGGACAGTTCACGCAGGTCGTCATGAACCTCGCGGTCAACGCCCGCGATGCGATGCCGGAGGGCGGCGCGCTGCACATCACGCTTTGCACCGACCAGCCGGCGCCGCCGGAGGCGGCAGACGTCGGCGGCCGGCCGCCGGGACGGTTCGCGCTGCTCTCCGTGACGGACACGGGGGTGGGCATCGCGCCCGCGGTGCAGGGCCGCATCTTCGAGCCGTTCTTCACCACCAAGCCGCCGGGGCAGGGGACGGGCCTCGGGCTGGCCACGGTGCACGGGATCGTCGCGCAGCTCGGCGGCTACGTGCGGGTCGAGTCCGACCTGGGACGTGGCGCGTCGTTCCACATCCACCTGCCGCTGTTCGACGGACCGGCGCTGCCGGCCGAGGAAGCGCCGGCGCCGACCGAGGAGACGGGCGGTGCGCGCGCGACCATCCTCGTCGCGGAAGACGAGCCGGGGCTGCGGCGCATCGCGGAGCGGGTGCTCCAGGGCGGCGGCTACACCGTGCTTGCGGCCGAGGATGGCGACGGTGCCCTGGCAATTTCCCGGACGCACGCTGGACGCATCGATCTCCTGCTCTCCGACGTCGTCATGCCAGGGATGAGCGGACTCGACCTCGCGTCGAGCCTGTTGCGGGAACGGCCGGAGCTGCGCGTGCTGCTCATGTCCGGCTACGTGCGCGACGCGGGCGTGGGCATGCCGGTGTCGCTTGCCGATGCGCCGTTTCTCGCCAAACCGTTCGGGCCGGCCGACCTGCTGGCGGCGGTGCGACAGGCGCTCGCCGACGAATAGCGGGCATTTCGGACCTGGCATGCCGCACTCGCCACCCCCGGGCCCCGCGCCGCGCGTGTTGCGCCGGCCGGGGCGGCGCCGTTGAATTCCATTCCCCCGCCCACTTGCGGCGATCTCCCTGCCCGGAGCGTTAGTGGTGCCTCGCGTCGTGTCGCGCCGCGTCCTGCTGGCCGCCCTGTCGGTATTTGCCGTCAGCGCGGCCCTGGGCCTGGCCGTGGACCGGTGGTACGCGCAGCAGGTACTGAAGGCCGAGACCGATCGGGTGCGCTCCGTCATCCTGCCGTACGCGAACAATGTCGCGGCGGCCGTCGGGCGGCACGTGTCGCGCATGGCGGCGCTCACGGCTTGGGTGAAGTCGCTGCGGAGCCGCGAACAGCTCGACAACGAGTTCCCGCTCTACGCGCAGGGCCTCAAGGCCAACATTCCCGAGATCAAGGCGGTCCAGATCGTGCGCGATGGGCGCATCGCCTGGGTCTATCCGCTGGCGGGCAACGAGGTGGCGCTCGGACTGACGCTGCGCGACAGCCCCGACTCGTTGGCGCGCGCGGGTTACTGGCAGGCGATGGCCAGCCCCGGTGTCACGCTCTTCCGGCCGCGGGAACTCGTGCAGGGAGGGAAGGCGCTGGTGCTCGACGAGCGGGTCGCGGTCGCCTGGGACAGGAAGTTCGACCTGGTGGCCATGCTGGTCGACATGGATGCCGTCATTGCGGCGATGCAGCTGCACCTGCTGCCCAGGGACCTGGCGCTGGAGGTGCGTGACGCACAGGACCGCCTCGTCGCGCGCGTTGGGGGGGTGCTGCCTGCTGCGCCGGACACGGTGCGGGCCGAGGTCGTCGGCGGTCCCTGGGTGCTGGTGGGCGGACCGTCCGCCGGATGGCAGGCGGCGACCGTCGAGCGCTTGATTCCCGTGCGGGTCGCCATCGTGGCCATCGTCGGCCTCCTGACGCTGCTCACCTGGCAGATTGCCGGCCGCAACGAACAGCTGACCGCGGCGGTAGAGGCACGCACGGCATCGTTGACGCACATGGTGGACGAGCGGACCGCGACCATCGCCCGGCAGGAGGCGACGGAGCGGGCGCTCGGCGCCAGCGAGCGACGCCTGCGGCTGGCGCTCGCCGCCTCGCAATCGGCGACGTATGAGATGGACGTGGCCAGCGACCGCATCACGTGGGCCCCCGAGGCCGGGCCGCTCTTCGGCCTGCCGCCGGGACTCACCCCCGGCGCGCTGGACGACGTGCTCAAGTTCGCAACCGAATCCGACGCGGCGCGGGTGAGTGCGGCCTACCGGGCCGCGCAGCTCGACCCGTCGCAGGGTGCGCTCGACGTGCGCATCACCGGCGCCGACGGCGTGACGCGCTGGCTGACCCTGTACTTCCTGTCGGAGGCCGACGACGACGGCGTCGTGCGCCGCATCGTCGGCACGCTGACCGACGCGACGGCGCGCAAGGCGCTCGAGGAGCAGTTCCAGCACGCGCAGAAGATGCAGGCCATGGGGGCGCTGGCCGGCGGCATCGCGCACGACTTCAACAACCTGCTCACGGTGATCCTCGGCGCGGGCCAGATGGCCCGTGCGTCGGCCGACGCCCCGGGAGTGCCCGAGGAGATGCGCACCGACATCGACGAGGTGCTGGCCGCCGGCGAGCGCGCCTCGGTGCTCACCGGCCAGCTGCTCGCGTTCAGCCGGCGGCAGGTGGTGCAGCCGCGGCACTTCGACGCATGCGACCTCGTGGGGGGCATGGGGACCATGCTCCGGCGCCTGGTCGGCGAGCGCATTCGCGTGGAGACCGCGCTTCCCGGCACGCGGGTGCCGCTGTTCGCGGACCAGGGACAGATCACGCAGGTCGTCATGAACCTCGCCGTCAACGCGCGCGACGCGATGCCGGACGGCGGTGTGCTGCGCATCAGCCTGCGCATCGACGGCCCGCCGGCCGGCCCGGCCCTGCCCAACGAGACGCTCACCGTGGATCGCTACGCGGTGCTCACGGTCTCCGATACCGGCATGGGGATCGATCCCGCCATTCGCCACCTGATCTTCGACCCGTTCTTCACGACGAAGCCGGTGGGACAGGGGACGGGGCTGGGGCTCGCGACCGTCTACGGCATCGTCATGCAGCTCGGCGGGACGCTGCGCCTCGCGTCGGAAGTCGGGGAGGGCACCACCTTCGACGTCTACCTCCCGCTCTCGGCGGACGTCGAGGACGAGCGGCCGAAGCTGCCGGCCGCGCACGCGCCGGCCGACGCGCGTCGGCGCACCGTGCTCCTGGTCGAGGACGAACCGGCGCTCCGGCACATGGCGGAGCGCATCCTGGCCGGCGCCGGCTATCACCTGATCGTCGCCGAGGACGGCGAGTCGGCGCTGGCCGCGGCGCGCGGCCATGAGGGGGAGATCGACCTCGTGGTCACCGACGTGGTGATGCCGCACATGGGCGGGCTCGAGCTCGCCTCGAGCCTGCTGCGCGAGCGGCCGTCCACGCGCGTGCTGCTGATGTCGGGCTATCCGCGCGGGGCGGGGAGCGGCACGCCGGTGACGCTGGGCGACGCGCCGTTCATCGCCAAGCCGTTCCGGCCGGTCGACCTGCTGGCCGCCTGCCGCCGCGCGCTCGCCGAAGTCTGAGGCGCCTCGCGGTGCGGCGCCCGCGGCGCCGCGGACGATCTCGGCCCTGCGCCGCCCACACTATATTGATTACTCCCTGCGAGGCGAGGCGAACGCGGAGCCTGCGTCGCTCCTCGCCCGTCGTTCCCCAACCGCCGGTCCCACGCACCGTGCCTCACTTCCGCCCCCCCATGCGCTCCACTCGATGGCTGCCGGTCGCCGCCCTCGCCGCGCCGGTCGTGATGTTCGCCCAGGTCCCGAAGGTCGCGTGCGACGCGGGGCTCGTGGTCCCCGCCGGCTTCTGCGCGCAGGTCGTCGCCGACCGGCTGGGCGCGCCGCGCCATGTCGTCGTGGCGCCCAATGGCGACGTCCTGATCAACGCCAACCCGTCGCGCGGCGGCGCCGAGAGCGGCACCGGCCTGGGACCGGGCGGCGGCGTCATCCTGCTGCGCGACACGAACCGCGATGGACGCGCCGACCTGGTGCGCCGCCTCGGCGGATCAGGCGGCACCGGCATCGCCGTGGGGAACGGCTACCTGTGGGCCACCGACCGCAACAACGTGGTGCGGTTCCGCTACGCGACCGGTGACACCGTGGTCGGCGCGGTGGACACCATCATCGCCGCCCTGCCGACGGGTGGGCACAACGCATACAACTTCGTCATCCACGGCAGCCAGCTTTTCCTGAACATCGGCTCGGCCACCAACTCGTGCCAGGAACGCGACCGCCAGCCGCGGTCGAAGGGCGTCGATCCGTGCGTCGAGCTGCAGACGCGCGCCGGCATCTGGGTTTTCGATGCCAATCGGCGCGGCCAAAAGGCCGGCGACGGCCGCCGTTTCGCGACCGGCATCCGCAATGCGGTGGGGCTGGCCTGGAACGGCCCGGCCAACGCACTGTGGACCATGATGCACGGCCGCGACCAGTTGGCGATGAACTGGGGCTTCAGCGACGACTACAACGCCGAGAACCCGGGCGAGGAGCTGCTGCAGCTCAACGACGGCGACGACTTCGGCTGGCCGTACTGCTATCACTCGGTGGACGAGCGCAAGCTCGTGCTCGCGCCCGAGTACGGTGGTGACGGCAAGCAGGTGGGCCGCTGCGCCGGCAAGAAGCCGGCGGCGTACGTTTTCCCGGGGCACTGGGCGCCCAACGCGCTGCTCTTCTATGCCGGCACGCAGTTCCCGGCCAAGTATCGCGGCGGGGCATTCGTGGTCTTTCACGGGTCGTGGAATCGCGCGCCGCTCGTGCAGGACGGGTTCCGTGTCTCGTTCCTGCCGATGAAGGACGGCCGTCCCGCCGGTGCGGCGCGCACGTTCGCCGACGGGTTTGTCACGGACTTCTTCAAGGGCGCCCGCACGGCCGATCCATCGCCGTCCACCGTCCGCAACCACCGTCCCACGGGCATTGCGCAGGCGCCCGACGGGTCGCTCTACGTCACCGACGACCTGAGCGGCACCGTGTACCGCATCAGCTACCAGGGGAAGTAATCGCGTGCCACAGACGTTCGCCCGCATCGACCAGCTGTCCCGCTTCACCGGCCAGACCGTCACCGTCCGCGGCTGGGTGAGCCACCTGCGCTCCAGCGGCAAGGTGGCATTCATCGTCATGCGCGACGGCAGCGCCACGCCGCTGCAGTGCGTGCTCGTCAAGAAGCAGCTGCCCGAGGCCGACTGGGCGCGCTTCGCCGAGCTGACGCTCGAGGCGTCGCTGGCCGTGACCGGCGAGGTGCGCGCCGATGACCGTGCCCCGGGCGGGTACGAAGTCGGGGTGAGCGCCCTCGACATCATCGGCGCCAGTCCGCTCGACTATCCGATCCAGCCCAAGGAGCACGGCATCGACTTCCTGCTCGACAACCGGCACCTGTGGCTGCGGTCGCCCAAGCAGGTGGCGATTGCGCGCGTCCGGCACGAGGTGGAGCAGGGCATCCACGACTTCTTCTACGAGCGCGGATTCCTGCACGTCGATACGCCAATCCTCACCGCCGCGATCGGCGAGCGGTCGGGGTTGTTCTCCACCGAGTACTTCGAGGAAGGCACGGCGTACCTGGCGCAGACCGGCCAGCTCTACGGCGAGGCGGCCGCGGCGGCGTTCGGGCGCATCTACACCTTCGGGCCGACGTTCCGCGCCGAGAAGTCCAAGACGCGCCGCCACCTCACCGAGTTCTGGATGATCGAACCGGAGATGGCGTGGTACGACCAGGCCATGAACCAGGACCTGCAGGAGGAGTTCGTCTGCTACCTCGTCGAACGCTGCCTCACGCGGCGCGCGGCCGAACTGAAGGAGCTGGAGCGCGATGTCTCGAAGCTCGAGACGGTGAAGGCGCCGTTCCCGCGCATCCCGTACACCGAGGCGGTCGAGATCCTGCAGAAGAAGGGGAGCGACATCAAGTGGGGCGACGACCTGGGCGCCGAGGACGAGGCGCTGCTCGTGGCCGACTACGACCGCCCCGTCTTCGTGTGCAACTACCCCAAGGAGGCGAAGGCCTTCTACATGAAGGAGAACCCGGACGATCCGCGCACCGTGCTATGCGCCGATTTGCTGGCGCACGAGGGGTACGGCGAGATGATCGGCGGGTCGCAGCGCGAGGATGATCACGACAAGCTGGTGGCGCGCATCAAGCACGAGGGCCTGCCGATGGACGCCTACGGCTGGTACCTCGACCTGCGCAAGTACGGCACCTTCGTGCACTCAGGCTTCGGGCTCGGGCTCGAGCGCACCGTCGCCTGGATCTGCGGCATCCAGCACATCCGCGAGTGCATCGCGTTCCCGCGCATGATGCACCGCCTCCGCCCATGAGCGCGCTCCCGCGCAATCCCGGCGAGGCGCTCGACCTCGAGCGCGTGCGCGCCATTCGCGTGAACAAGAGCGCGGCCGAGCGGCGCGCCGCGACCATCGGCACGCGGCGCACGGTGAAGAAGCAGTGGCAGGCGGCGTGGCTGTTGCGCGCGCTCACGCTCATCGACCTCACGACGCTGAGCGGCGACGACACCGCGGGCAATGTGCGGCGGCTCTGCGCCAAGGCGCGGCACCCGCTGCGTCCGGACCTCGAGGAGGCGCTCGGCGTCACGGCGCTGCACCCGACGGTCGCCGCCGTCTGCGTCTACCACGAGATGGTGCCCATCGCCGTGGCCGCGCTCGAGGGGAGCGGCATCCCGGTGGCCGCGGTCTCGACCGGATTCCCGGCCGGGCTGTCACCGTTCGCGCAGCGGGTCGAGGAGATCGGCGCCTCGGTGCGGGCCGGCGCGCGCGAGATCGACGTGGTGATCACGCGCGGCCACGTGCTCACCGGCCAGTGGGAGAAGCTGTACGACGAGGTGCGCACCTTTCGCGCCGCGTGCGGCGACGCGCACCTCAAGGTGATCCTCGCCACCGGCGAGCTGGCCACGCTCACCAACGTGGCGCGCGCCAGCTGGGTGGCCATGCAGGCCGGCGCCGACTTCATCAAGACGTCCACCGGCAAGGAGGGCGTGAACGCCACGCTCCCCGTCTCGCTGGCCATGGTGCGGCAGATCCGCGAGTATCGCGAGCGCACCGGATTTCTCGTGGGCTACAAACCGGCCGGCGGCATCCGCACCGCCAAGCAGGCGCTCGAGTTCCTGATGCTCATGAACGAGGAGCTCGGCCGCGAATGGCTGGAGCCCCACCTGTTCCGCTTCGGCGCCAGCAGCCTGCTCACCGACCTCGAGCGCCAGCTCGAGATGTTCGTGACCGGCCGCTACGCCGCGGCGCACCACCACCCGATGCCCTGACCACCATGGCGACCGTAGCCGAACTGTTCCAGACGATGGAGTACGGCCCTGCCCCCGAGGCGGACGCGCCGGCGCGCGCCTGGCTGGCCGCGCACCACGCGACCTTCGGGCATTTCGTGCATGGCGCGTGGACGAAGGCGGGCCGCACCTTCGAGACCTTCGATCCCTCGACCGGCGCGCGGCTCGCGCACGTCACGCAGGGAACGGCGAAGGATGTGGACGCCGCCGTGGCGGCGGCGCGCAAGGCGCTCCCGGCCTGGCGCAAGCTCACGCCGCATGCCCGCGCGCGGCACCTCTACGCGCTGGCCCGCATGGTGCAGAAGCACGCGCGGCTGTTTGCGGTGCTCGAGACGCTCGACAACGGCAAGCCGATCCGCGAGACGCGCGACGTCGATGTGCCGCTGGTCGCACGGCACTTCTACCACCACGCCGGGTGGGCGCAGCTGGCCGACACCGAGTTCGCCGGCTACGGCCCGGTGGGCGTCGTCGGGCAGATCATTCCGTGGAACTTCCCGCTGCTCATGCTGTCGTGGAAGGTGGCGCCGGCGCTCGCCGCCGGGAACACGGTGGTGCTCAAGCCCGCCGAGTTCACGTCGCTCACCGCACTGCTCTTCGCCGAGTTCGCGCACCAGGCCGGGCTGCCGGCCGGCGTGCTGAACGTCATCACCGGCGACGGCGAAACGGGCGCGGCGCTCGTGAACCACCCGAAGGTCGACAAGATCGCCTTCACCGGTTCCACCGAGGTGGGGAAGATCATCCGCCGCGCCACGGCGGGGAGCGGCAAGAAGCTGTCGCTCGAGCTGGGTGGCAAGAGTCCGTTCATCGTCTTCGAGGACGCGGACCTCGACGGCGTCGTCGAGGGGGTCGTTGACGCCATCTGGTTCAACCAGGGGCAGGTCTGCTGCGCCGGCTCGCGTCTGCTGGTGCAGGAGGGGATCGCCGACCGGCTGCACGCCAAGCTGAAGGCGCGCATGGAGAAGCTCCGTCTCGGTCCGCCGCTCGACAAGGCGGTGGACATGGGCGCCGTGGTCGCCCCCGTGCAGCTCGAGCGCATTCGTGCGCTGGTGGAGCAGGGGCGCGCGGAGGGGGCGCAGGTCTGGCAGCCGTCGTGGCCGGTGCCGTCGCTCGGCTCGTACTACCCGCCGACCCTCTGCACCGACGTCTTCCCGTCGAGCACCATCGCGCAGGTGGAGATCTTCGGCCCGGTGCTCGTCTCGATGACCTTCCGCACGCCCGACGAGGCGGTGGCGCTGGCCAACAACACGCCGTTCGGGCTGGCGGCGTCGGTCTGGAGCGAGAACATCAATCTCGCGCTCGATGTCGCCCCGAAGATCAAGGCCGGCGTCGTGTGGGTGAATGCGTCCAACCTGTTCGACGCGGCCAGCGGCTTTGGCGGCTATCGCGAGAGCGGGTTCGGGCGGGAGGGCGGACGGGAAGGGATGTGGGAGTACATGACCAGAAGGCCGATGGCAGAGGGCAGAGGGCAGATCGCGCGGCCGTCATCTGCCATCCGCCTTCAGCCATCTGCCATCTCTCCTCTCGCCCCCGGCCTCGATCGTACGTCCAAGCTCTTCATCGCCGGCAAGCAGGCCCGTCCCGACAGCGGCTACACCCGCGTCGTCCTGAGTCCGAAGGGCAAACGCCTCGGCGAGGTCGGCGACGGCAACCGCAAGGACATCCGCAACGCCGTCGAGGCGGCGCATGCCGCCGCCCGCGGGTGGGCGGCGAGCACCGGGCACCTGCGCGCGCAGATCCTGTATTACATCGCCGAGAACCTCGACGTGCGGCGCGACGAGTTCGCGGCGCGGATCGCGGCGATGACCGGCGCCACCGCGGCCGCCGGCCGGCGCGAGGTGGAGGCGGGTGTGCGGCGGCTCTTCACGTACGGCGCGTGGGCCGACAAGTGGGATGGGGCGGTGCACAGCGTCCCGATCCGCGGTGTCGCTCTCGCCATGCACGAACCCATCGGCGTGGTGGGCGTGGCCGCGCCCGACGACGCCCCGCTGCTCGGATTCCTGTCGATGGTGGCGCCGCTCATCGCCACCGGCAACACGGTGGTGGCCGTGCCCAGCGAGTCGCATCCGCTGGCCGCCACCGACCTGTACCAGGTGTTCGAGACGTCGGACCTGCCGGCGGGCGTGGTGAACATCGTCACCGGGGCGCGCGACGCGCTGGCCGCGACGCTCGCCGAGCACGACGACGTGGACGCGCTCTGGTACTGCGGATCGCCCGAGGGCGTGAAGGCGGTGGAACTGGCGTCCGCGTCCAACATGAAGCGCACCTGCTGCACCAGCCGCGCCACCGACTGGCTCGACCCGGCCGCCGGCGAGGGACGCGCCTTCCTGCGCGAGGCCGTGCAGGTGAAGAACATCTGGATACCGTACGGGGAGTAAGATCGGACGACTGCTAACGGTGAACGGACGACCGTTAACAGTTGGCCGTTGACCGTGGTCCGTTTTCCGACTGGAGCAGTGATGTTGACGCCGATGCAGGACCTCCTTTCGCTCCTCGACCTCGAGCCGCTCGAGGTCAACATCTATCGCGGCCGCAACCGGGACATCGGCACGGGGCGCGTCTTCGGCGGGCAGGTCTTCGCGCAGTCGCTCGTCGCCGCCCAGCGGACCGTCGAACCGGGGCGCGACGCGCATTCGGTGCATGGCTACTTCCTGCGCGCCGGCGACCTGAAGGTCCCGATCATCTTCTTTGTAGACCGGCCGCGCGACGGCGGCAGCTTCACCAGCCGGCGCGTCACCGCCATCCAGCACGGCGAGGCGATCTTCCACCTCTCGGCGTCCTTCCACGTGGACGAGCCCGGGCTCGAGCACCAGTCCACGATGCCCGACGTGCCGATGCCCGAGTCGCTCGCCCCGGAACTCGACCTCATTCGCGAGATGTCGGATCGCATCCCCGAGCCGGTGCGCGCCGTGCTCACGCAGGACCGGCCCATCGACTTCCGTCCGGTGAATCCGGTCGATCCGTTCGTGGCCGCACCCCGCGAGCCGGTGCGCTACGTCTGGTTCCGCGCCATCTCCCGCCTGCCCGACGAGCGCATCATCCACCAGGCGGTGCTGTCGTACGCGTCCGACTACGGCCTGCTGCCGACCGCGCTCCACCCGCACGGCATTCCGTACCGCGACCGGCGCCTGCAGCTGGCGTCGCTCGACCACTCGGTCTGGCTGCATCGGCCGTTCCGCGCCGACGACTGGCTGCTGTACAGCATGGAAAGTCCGACGGCGTCGGGCGCCCGCGGCTTCACGCGCGGGGCGGTGTACACGCGGTCGGGCGAGCTGGTGGCGTCGGTGGCGCAGGAAGGGCTGATGCGGATGCGCGGCGCGTAGCGCCTCCGGCTCGCTTGCCCGCCCCCTGTCCGCTTCCTACTATTTGCGCACCCCGGCGCCGCGGATCCATCGCGCGGCGCCTCGGCCTCCCATCCTGTCCTCTTCCTGGATGCCCTCGATGCGTCATCTGCTCATTGCCGGTTTCCTGAGCATCGTCTGTGCCGCGCCGGCCTCGGCCCAGCTGTTCGGCCAGACGCTCTCCATCGTCGCCGACCCGGCGACGGCGACCATCTACCGGCTCAAGGCGCAGGACAACACGCTGGTCCCGCTGGGGACCGGCACGGCCAAGCTCAAGCTCGAGAAGGGCGACGACAACATCGTGATCGTGCGGCAGGAGGGCTACCGCGACGTGCGGCGCCCGTTCCCGCGCGGCGCCGAGTACAAGGACAAGACCTTCACCATCGCGCTGACCAAGCGCGTGGTGGCGCTGCAGGTGCTGCCGTATGACGCCGGCATCTTCGTGAACGGCGACCGCAAGGGGACGCGGAGCCTCGAGATCGAGGTCGAGGAGGGGAAGGCCACCACGGTCGAGATCAAGAAGGTCGGGTTCGAGACGATCAAGCGGGTCTACCGCTGGGACAAGGGCGGCGACATGCCGCCCACCGCCGAGAAGATCGAGCTGGTGGACCGCGTCGTGATGCTGCGCACGGGACCGCAGGGGGCGGAGCTCTACGCCAACGAGACCAAGATCGGCGACACCGACGGCGCGCTGGTCATCAAGCGCGGCACGTGCGGCACGGTGACGGCGCGCAAGGCGGGGTACATCGCCAAGGACGCGACGTGGTGCAACAAGGAGGGGCTCCCCGATCCGCCGATCGACGAGCAGTTCCTGGCGCTGAGCGGCCGCGTGGTCAACGTGAGCGGGCCGCCCAACGCCCGCATCATCGTGAACAACAAGTTCGCCGGCAACGGGGCGTTCGCGGTGCAGGTGGCCGACGGCGCGTGCGTGAAGGTGCGCGTGGAGCAGCTGGCGTTCATTCCCTACGAGCGGGAGTACTGCGCCCAGCCCAATGCGCCGGCGCCGCCGTTCGAGGACGCCGTGACGCTGCGCGCCGACGACTCGTACGCCGCGTCGGTGGCGAGCGACCAGGCCAACGTCAACGTCACCATCGAGGTGGGCAAGTACAACGACGAGCAGGCGTGGAAGCTCCTGTCGAGCATCATCCTGAGCCACTTCGACGTGCTCGAGAACTCCGACAGCCAGACGGGCTACCTGCGCACGGCGTGGCAGATCAAGGCCTATGGCGAGAACAACGACGTCGTGGTCCGCACGCGCATCATCCTCAAGCGGAGCAACGACGCGCCGCTGCGCTACGCCATCAAGATCGTGAGCGAGCGCAACCGGTTTGCCGGCGTCTCGGTGAAGGACGACGAGAACTTCATGCCGTGGGACCGCATCCTGAACACGTACAAGGATGTGATCAACGAGGTGCAGAGCCGGGTGAAGTAGGCG
>Ga0334722_10000909_pt1 | contig 40352 bp, 30 predicted proteins | sample C3_bottom_MG_FD_207210 | JGI IMG/M metagenome (GOLD analysis project Ga0334722, IMG submission 207210) | Sediment microbial communities from Yellowstone Lake, YNP, Wyoming, USA - C3_bottom | ecosystem: Environmental > Aquatic > Freshwater > Lake > Sediment | place: USA: Wyoming | collected...
TATAACTGGTCACTGTTGACGTTCCAAGGAGCGCCCCTGCAGTCATGCCCAGGGAGTCCGCAAACAATGCCTTCTCAGCCCTCGGGAGCCTGCCGTCCTTCATAAAGCCCGCCTGTTCACAAACGCCGACGAGGGTGCCTATGGTGTCGAACAGGGCCAGGAAGAAGAACACGAAAATAATAATAACACCCGAGGCGCTGAATATGCCGCTCAGGTCCAGTTTCAGAAAAGTGGGAGCCAACGAAGGAGGCATACTGATTATGCCGTGATATTTCACGATCCCGAAAGGAAGCCCGGCAATTGCGGTTAAGACGATGCCTAAAAGGATGGCTCCTCTCACTCCTTTGGAGATCAGAATGGAGGTGACTGTCAGGCCAAAGACCGACAGCAGCACAGGTGGAGTTTTAAGATTTCCGAGTCCTACGAGTATCCCGGGGGCGTCCACTACTATGCCCGCCCACTGCAGTCCGACGAATGAGATCAGCAGACCTATCCCCGCAACAATGGCATGCTTCAATGCATTGGGAATCGCATTAAGCAGCGCCTCACGAAATCCAAACCTGGTCAGCACAACAAAGATAATCCCGGACACGAATACCGCCCCGAGCGCTGTCTCCCATCTGTAACCAAGGCCCCCTGCAGCAGCGGCCCCGCATACCGTAAAGGTAAAATAAAAATTGTGGCCCATTGCCGGCGCCAGGGCTATCGGGTAGTTGGCATACAGCCCCATCAGCAGTGTGGCAAAGGCGCTTGCGAGACAAGTGGCGGTCATAACAGCGCCGAAATCCATGCCGGTCTTTGAAAGCAGCGCAGGCTGCACAAAGATGATATACGAAAGCGTCATGAACGTGGTTATGCCGGAAACAATTTCCGTCTTCACAGTAGTGTTGTTGTCGTTGAGTTTGAACAGCTTTTCGATCAAGATCCCTCTCCAATCCTATCAGTCCGGCATATGCAGCAATGACAGATTATATAGCAATCCTCCCCAAAAATGAACCTCTTCACTTTAATTCTCTCTTTTCACCTTGTGGATTTTACATACCTGGTTTAAAATAAAAACTCAGACATTCGGCCGCCTCTTCAAGTCGGTATAAACTCCGCAATGTTAAAGAAAGTCCGATGTAAATATACGCCGGACTCAGAGGAATTCTACCCAAAAAATGTTAGAAGGTCTAAATCAGGAACAGAAAGCTGCGGTCGAACACTTCGGGTCGCCTCTTTTGCTGCTGGCCGGAGCCGGCAGCGGCAAGACCAAGGTGCTGACGCACAAGATCGGCTATCTCATCAGAGAGAAGGGCATAAAGCCTCATCGTATCCTGGCCATAACCTTCACAAAGAAAGCGGCTCACGAAATGGCCGGCCGTGTCGAGAAGATGCTGGCAATAAAGCCCAGGTCTGTCGGCACGTTTCATTCCTTTTGCGTCAGGGTCCTGAGAGAGGATATTGCCGCCCTCGGCAGGAAGTTCGACAATAAGTTCATCATCTACGACCAGACCGACACAAAGAAGACCCTGAAAGACATACTGAAGCGGTTTAATCTCGATCCGAAGGAAGCGGACGACGCCCAGAAAACCATATCAAAGGCAAAGCAGACCTACAGGGGCAACCTTGTTGAGCATATCGCCTCATTGCCTTTTCCGCACAACCAATATGCTGAAACAGCCAATGCCTATCAGTTGTCGCTGGAGCAGTCGAATGCGCTGGACTTCGACGACCTTATACACTATACCACCCGGCTCTTCGTTCAGAGCGCCGAAACTCTGGGGAAATGGCAGGACCGCTACGACTTTATCATGGTGGACGAGTTCCAGGACACCAACGAGATCCAGTACTCCCTGATAAAGCTGCTTTCCGGAAAAAACAAAAACAGCATTTTCGTGGTCGGCGATCCGTTCCAGACAATCTATACATGGCGCGGCGCGGTCCCTGAAAACATCCTGAAATTCGGCCGGGAGTTCGGGGCCGTCGAAATGAAGCTCGAAAAAAACTACCGCTCGACAAAAAGAATTCTTGATGTCGCCAACATAGTAATCGGCAAGGTCGACCGTATGTGGGCCGGCAAAATCCTCACGCTCCACACAGATAAGGAAGAGGAAGGGGAAGTGATATACCGTGAATCGGTTGACCACGACTCCGAGAACAGGTATGTAGCTGAAAAGATAATTGATCTTTCCGCAACGTATTCGTATTCGGATATGGCGGTCCTGATTCGTATGAGCTTCCTTTCCCGCGGCCTTGAAAGCTGCTTTATGCAGTACGGCATCCCCTATGAGATCGTCAGAGGTCTGGCGTTTTACGAAAGGGCCGAGGTAAAGGACCTGCTCTGCTATCTCAGGTTCATGGCCAACCCAAGGGACAGGGCGGCCTTCGAGCGGATTGTCAACACCCCGGTCCGCGGGATCGGAAAGAAGGCGATTTCGATCATAACAGAAACATTCGAATCCGACTGGATACAGGCTCTTAAAGATGCCTCTCTTTCCAGAAGACAAAGGCTCAATATGGACGCGCTCGCAGCCATGATAACCAAACACATGGATGCTGTGGAAGAGAAGCCGTACACGGTTCTGATGAGTATAATCAGGGATCTGAACTTTCTCGAATATCTGAAAGAGGAATATAAGGAAGACCATGAGGACCGCATTGAGAACGTCTCGGAACTCTGCAACGTGCTGTTGTCCGTAGAGACCGAAGGCAAGGCGTTCTCCGAGTTCATGGAAGACAGTCTCCTTGCCTCGGACCAGGACAGAATCAGTCATGAAGAAACCGTCAAGATAATGACAATACATGCCGCCAAGGGGCTTGAATGGCCTGTTGTCTTCCTTCCCGCTCTGGAAGAGGGGATCTTCCCCTCAGAGAGGTCCATTATGCACCCTGCAGCGCTTGAAGAAGAGAGAAGGCTTTTTTATGTTGCCTGCACCAGGGCCAAGGAAGGTCTCTACCTTTCGTCTGCAGGCTACAGAATGAAGTTCGGGAGAACATCCCATATGCTGCCGTCGCGTTATATAGGCGAAATAAAGGGGAGTTACAGGAGAAACTGATTTCGTGAACCGCTCAGGTTATTTAGTCTATAGTCCCGCAGGGCAACGCAAAGAACGAAGCACAAGTCCCCCGACTCTTTTCCTGTTATCGTAATCGGCTAAACCGGCAGGGATCTATCAGCCTGAATATCTACAGACTATTCGCCTGATCGTTATTCTTTTTTTGTCTTCAGCGTCCTCAATCTTGCAATCTCTTCCTGATACCCGTATATATGCGCGCCTGCGCTGTATGCGAACATCGGGCCGTCTTTCAGTCCGGCCTCGTCGGCCACATATTTTTTGAGTATCTGGAGACCTCCAAGATTTGTCGGGAACCCTGCCCACAGGTCCCAGGATCGGAAATAACAGCTTATTGTAAGGGCCATGTCGGAGCCGGAGGGAATCACCTTGAAATCAAGTAGGCGGAGGCACGGGGGGTCGAGCTTGCCGTCATTTCCTATGCATACGTCATGGTCTTCAGGGGACCCTATCTCAACAATCGCCTGGTTTGTCAGAGGAGTCTCTTTGAGCATATCGACAACCCGTTCCAGTTGCGTTCCGCCTTTCGGCATGGGAAAGTGTATCCTGCTGGAATATTTGTAGGTCTCGTTTTCAGACAGCTGAGGGTCCATCAGATAATTGGCAAAGTAGTCTTCGATATATTCCATGGTAGTGGGCGCGGGAATGGTCGAACCCGCCGGCATCACAGGGATCATGTCCTCGCCCGGATGTTCGATATAAACCGCTATCCCCGGATACTGCAGCCTGTACTGCTCCTTTTCAAACGAACCCTTCTGTATTTTTTGCTCATATGAATGGTCGAAGATATTGTAAATCAGCTGAAACCATGCGTCAGAAATTGTTTTTGCATTGAGGAAAAATGGAAACATTATTAGGCCCCTTATTTTGATTTTGAATATTTTAGCATCATTGCCGGTCGTATTTAAAACTGTTTCAGTAGCCTGTTAGAACGCTTTTTTTATCGCGAGCCCGATTTTCCGGAGCGTGAAGGGCTTTTGAACAAACTCCACCGCGCCGGTTTTCATAAGCTCTTCTATGCCCGCAAACCCGTTCTGGCCAAACCCGGAACAGATAAGGACCTTGACGTCGGGATTGATCATCTTCAGTGTCTGGAAGACTTCCCTGCCGCCCATCTTCGGCATAATCATATCGAGGATGACCACGGATATTTCATCCTTCCTCTCCCTGTAGATTTTAATCCCCGCGCTTCCGCCGTCCGCAAGCAATATCGTGTAGCCGAGCCTTCCGAGCATGTCCTTGCACAATTCCCTCACATCATATTCATCATCTATTACAAGGATCGTCCCTGAGCCCTTCAGGGTTTCATTGTCAAATTGTTCTTCCTGCTCCGTCACCTGAGAAACAGGCAGATAGATATTGAACTGCGTCCCCCTGAGAGGTTCGCTGTAAAGATTGATGTACCCCCCATGATTATTGACAATGGTATGGACCATGTAAAGACCGAGGCCCGTGCCCTTGCCGACGTCCTTCGTAGTAAAAAAAGGATCGAATATCTTGCTTTGGGTTTCCAGCTCAATGCCTGTGCCTGTATCCGCAACCGACAATTTAACGAAACCTTTTTCTGAAGAACTCAGGCCGCCCGGGACGTCCATATCAGAATCGACTGCAGAGGTTTCAATAAACAACTTCCCTCCGTCGGGCATTGCGTCGCGCGCATTTATCGCCAGGTTGACGATTACCTGCTGGATCTGCGAAGGGTCGGCCTTGATCTGAGGGATATCATTGCCGAGCTTTAATGCGATCTCTATATCTTTCGGGAGGCTTCTGCGAAGCAGATCAATCGAATTGTTGATGATGTCGTTTACATTTACCGGTTTTGACTCTATCTTCTCTTTCCTGGTAATGGTCAGTATTTTTCTCCCGAAATCAGCCCCTCTTCTGGCAGCCTGATGGATTATGTTTACAGGTTTGTAATACGGGTCCCCCTCCATGGTCATCGATTGCATAATCTCGGAATATCCCAATATAGCGGTCAGGAGATTGTTGAATTCGTGAGCCATGCCTCCCACTAGTGTCCCTACAGCCTCCATCTTCTGGGACCTGATAAGTCTTTCTTCCAGTTTCTTCTTTTCGGTAGCGTCCAGAATGTACCCGTCATAGCCCTCTATGTTTCCATTCCCGTCGATTTCAGGATATATCGAAAGGAACACCACCAGTTCATTCCCGTGCTTTCCCGTGACGCGTTCTTCAACATGCACCACCTTATCGTGAACAGACTTAAACAGGCACTCACGGCCCTTCTCTTCGCTCTGCAATAAATAGCAGATATTCTTCACGGTCCCGAACATCTCCGTGAACTTGCCGTTCGCCTCTATGATATTGCCGTCTCTGTCCAGGCCGAAGATCGCGTGCTCGACCCTCTCAAAGAGAGACTTGATCTTATGCTCCGACTCCACCAGTTTGGCGTTTCTTTCCTGGATGGACCTGCTCATTTTGTTAAATTCCAGGGCCAGTTCTCCTATCTCACCCGAAGCGCTCACAGGGACAGGCTCGGGCAAGCCGCCTTCTTTATATTTTGAAACGGATTTATGAAGCTCCATAACCGGTTTTATCACAATACGCCCTACAAGCAGGTGTATTGAAACAACCGCAAATAGCGCAATTATCAGCGAAAGGGTAATATTGCCGATAACCATTCCCCTGAGTTCCTTATGAATATCAGAGGTCGATAAGACTATCCTCACATAGCCTATTGTGATCGGCGATGCCTCCTCGGAAGCCCTGAAAAATACGGGGCTGTAAAAATCATAGTTGTCGTCGTTTTTTATATAAAACGGAGACTGGTCGTTTCCGAAATGTTTTATCGCCTCCGTGGCGGGCAGTTCCTTTAATTTATCAAAGGGATAGGCGTCAACCGCCTCCCAAATATCGGAATAGACCTGCGCGAGAGTAACATCAGGGGCCTTGATGACATATGAGGCTTTTTTTAGCAGATCGAGGTTTTCGTTCATCAGTCCTTCCTCCGCCGACTTCGAAAGGGAATGAGTCAGGGCCATCCCCCTCAGAACCCGACCGTCTTTCTTGCTGCGGCTGTGTGCTGCTGTAAAGAGATAGGTTGATATGCCGCTGCTCAGGACAATGATGACCGCGATAACGATTGACAGTTTTGCCTGCAGTGATAGTCTCATTTCAGGTCGGTAAGCGAGACAACTCCCTGTGAACTTATAAATTTCTGTCCTTTACTGCTTAACGCAAATTCAATGAACTTTTTTACCTCGGGTTTCGCCTTTTTTGGCACTAACAGGTAAAGGGGTCTTTTGAGCGGATACCGGTTGTTTACTATATTTTGTTTCTCAGGTGAAACGCCGTTGACCTTTAACATTTTAACATCACGCCTGCGGCCGCTCGAAAAGCCTGTTGTCGCAAAGCCTTCAGGGGTATCTTCAACCATCTGCTCGACTATCGCGCTTGAAGCGAGAAACAGGGTGTGGGGGGTCTCTGTAACATCCCGGCCTTTCAATACCAGCTCGCGTGTTGAACCTTCAACCCCACTGAGTCCCTTCCTTGATCTTGAAACAAAAATCTTTATTGGAGAGTCCTTGCCTTTTAACTGCTTCCAGTTGGTTATTTTGCCCGCGTATATCGCCCTGACCTCATCAACGGAAATATCGTTCAGGGGGTTTGATTTGTGTACGATAAAGGCGAGCGCATCCCAGGCGACCTGTACAAAATCAATATCAGCAGGGTCATTGGCCGATTTCTTTCTGCATGAGGCCGCAAAATCCACCTTGCCCGACTTGACGTCTTCCAATCCTATGACAGTGCCGCCGCCGCGGACCAGCACCCTGCCGCCTGTCTGCCTCTCATATTCTTTTGCCAGCTCCTGAAGATATCCGACATTGCTGACGGAACAGCCGCTGCCTGAAATTGCTTCCGAATGCGCAGGCGCGGCCCAACACGAAATCATTGAGAGCAGGACCAACAAAACAATGATTGATCTCTTTTCCACTTTGCAGATTATAACACAATAAATATAAGGGAATTATATTTATTCCGGGGAGATGGTAAATTCATATCAGACAGGAAATGCACGCGCAGTAAAATGCCGGCATGCGATCATTCGATCTTCACGGTTGAGCCGGTCAGCCCGGCTTAATTGCAACACTTTCGTAAACATAAAGGGATATAATATTTAAAATACAAAACATTGCAGAGAGGTAAATATACATGGCATATGCGATTGCATTGGCGGGCAAAGGCGGCACAGGAAAGACAAGCATAGCGGGCTTGACCGTCAGATATATCGTAGAGAAGAGAAAGAGACCTGTCCTAGCTGTGGACGCCGACAGCAACGCCTGCCTGAACGAGGCGCTCGGAGTAGATGTGCATGCCACGATAGGACACCTTAGAGAAGAGTCACTTCAAACTATCCGCAGCGGCGCTGAAAGGCCGGGAGGCATGTCAATGGAGCAGCTCTTTGACTACCAGGTCCAGCAGTCTGTAATCGAGGCGAAAGGGTTTGATCTCATGGTAATGGGACGGCCCGAAGGTCCGGGCTGTTATTGTGCCGCAAACAACATCATAAGAAAATATACGGACAAATTATCCGAGACTTATCCTTACGTAGTCATCGACAACGAGGCCGGGATGGAGCATCTGAGCCGAAGGACCACACACAAGGTCGATCTTTTACTTATCGTGAGCGACCCGACTGTACGCGGGATAAAAACAGCGAGGAGGATAGCCGACCTCGTTAAGGAACTGAACCTTGATATTGATAAATACGCCCTCATAATCAACCGTGTGGCAGGCGACGAGGGAGCTGAACTGAAGTCCTTTGCGGAAGGTCTGGGGCTGACTGTTGCGGGCCTTGTTCCGCAGGACAGGAATGTATTTGAAAACGACCTTGCGGGAAAGGGAATAATAGAACTGCCGGCTGATTCACCTGCGGTAAAGGCGGCTTTTTCAATACTGGACACTTTTTCGATACCCTGATTTTTTGCCGTCTATTTTTCCTTCATTCACTGTAGCTCTCTAAATATAGGTTAACCGGAAATATGCATTTGATTTTTGTCGGCATGAATATGAATGCCTTCAAAGTCTTTTAATTTCGACCTGATTTGACCGTATGTTTGATGAAATTCTCAATAGCTGTTTGCATAAATAATATGGTCATCAGGAACTTCATCAAACATAAATAAGGTGTCGCTGCAAAAGACTTTTCAGTCATCCATATCCATGCTTAATTTATGAGAATTGTATTTTTTTGAGTTAAATCCGGATAGAGACATGCTCACGCGGGATATGGTATTCGAGCGGCTTGCTTTGCCGATAGCCGGACAGTATTAATCTGATAATTAAGAGGCAAAGCCCTCGGAGGTTGAAAACTGAGCGAGAATACCGTGTCCCGCGTTGTCCTGACATGAGTCATGAATAATATGGGGACTATGTCCTATATTCCGCGTTGATCCGGATGTAGTCTTCGGTCAGGTCGCAGGTCAGGACCTTTGCGGACGCCTTGCCCGCGTGAAGATCAACCGTTATCCTGAGCTCCTTCTTTTTCATCTCTTCTGTGGCTTCCCTGTCTTTGTTATTGGCGATGCCCTTGTTGACCACCTTTACCTTGTTAAACCAGACGTCCGCTTTTTCAGGGTCGAATTTGGCCTTTGAGTATCCTGCGGCAGCCATTATCCTACCCCAGTTTGCGTCGTTGCCGTAAACAGCCGTCTTGACCAGGCTTGAATTGGCTATGGCAAGCGCGGCCTTTGCGGCATCAGCCTCGTTTTTCGCGTTCATGACAAACACTTCCACAAGCTTTGTGGCACCTTCGCCGTCCTTCACGATAAGCCTCGACAGTTCATAAGTCAGTTCATCGAGCGCCTTCCGGAACGCGCTGAACTCAGCTGATTTTAAAGTCAGCGGCTTATTGCCCAATGCGCCGTTGGCCATGATAAGCGCGGTGTCGTTGGTAGACGTGTCTCCGTCAATGGTAATGCGGTTGAACGACTTGCCGACTGCCTCGCTTAAAGCAGCCTGAAGTGCCTTTTTCTCAACAGCGATATCCGTTATTATGAAACAGAGCATGGTAGCCATATTCGGGGCGATCATGCCCGCACCCTTGCATATGCCTGAGATAGTCCCGTATTTTCCGTTGACCTTTAGTCTCCTTGAAGCGGACTTGGGAAAGGTATCCGTAGTCATTATTGCCTTTGCGACATCGTCGAAAGACGACTTGCCGATATTTTTTACAAGCGCGGGCATCGCCGGCCGTATCCGTTCCATGGGCATAGGCGTACCTATCACGCCTGTTGAACAGGGATATGTCAGAGAAGATTTTATTTTCAGCTGTCCGGAGACTAAAGCTGCGGTTTCCTCCGCATCCTTTTCGCCCTGCCGGCCTGTGCATGCGTTTGCATTGCCGCTGTTGACAACAACCGCCCTGCCCTCGCCGCTCCGGATCTTTTTCATGCAGTTACGCACCGGCGCAGCCTTGACAAGGTTTGTAGTAAAAGTGCCTGCCATAGTCGCGGGCAGTTCCGATACTATAACTGCGATGTCTTTCCGGCCCGGCTTTTTGATCGCTGCCTCGGCCGTTGCAAATAAATATCCTGCGGGTTTCATAATATCTCCTTAAGGAAAGAGGGCCTGGTTAGTCAGCCCCTCTGTTTCTTCGAGGCCGGTCATGAGGTTCATGTTATGTACGGCCTGTCCGGATGCGCCTTTCACAAGGTTGTCGATCGCGGACACAATGATCAGCGTATTGGTTCTGGTATTGACTTTAAGGCCTATCTCACAGAAATTCGTGCCCCTCACATTCTTTATGTTGGGGAAAATGCCCTCGTCCAGCACATAGACAAAGGGTTCTCCGGCATATTTCTTCCTGTATAAATCGAGTATCTGCTTCGTACTCACGCTTTTTTCAAGCCTTGCGTAAATCGTAGTCAGTATTCCCCTGTCCACAGGAAGGAGATGCGGTGTAAAGTTTAGCGTTATATCTTTTCCTGCAAGAGACGAAATCTCCTGTTCGATCTCGGGCGTATGTCTGTGAACCGCTATTCCGTATGCCTTGAAACCGTCGTTGACCTCGCAGAATGTCACCGCAAGGTCGGCTTTTCTGCCTGCGCCGCTTGTGCCTGACTTGGAATCCACAACAATGGTGTCAATATCTATGAGGCCTCTCTTAACAGCAGGCAAAAGGCCTAGTATCGCGCTGGTCGGATAACATCCTGGGTTGGCTATAAGCCTTGCCTTTTTTATCTTGCCTCGGTAAATCTCAGGCAGACCATACACAGCCTTTTTCAGGACCTCCCGGAAATTATGGGGCGCTCCATACCATTTCTCATAGGTCTCCGGATTGCGCAGTCTGTAATCAGCCGAAAGGTCAATTACCTTTTTGCCCTTCCCATAGAAAAAGCCTACAGCCTCCTGCGACGCGCCGTGCGGGAGGGCGAGAAAAAACAGGTCCGCTTTTTTGAGCAGCTTTTCACGGTCCAGGCTCTCATAGACAAGACCGCTGTACCTGTGCAGGTGAGGAAACAGCTCCGTAATTTTTCTGCCGGCAGATCTTTCGGAAGTGACCGCCGTTATCTCGACGTGCGGGTGACCCGCAAGGATGCGCAAAAGTTCTATGCCCGTATAGCCGCTGCCCCCGCATATAGCAACTTTTATCATAATCTCTCCTGTTGAATGCGATTTAACAAAAAACAAAGGGCCCGTTTCAGAAACGGGCCCTTTATAAAATACCTGAGCTTTCGCTCTCTGAAGCAGATTATCTTTTTGAGAACTGGAAACGCTTCCTCGCGCCTTTCAGACCGTACTTCTTTCTTTCCACTTCCCTCGGATCTCTTGTCAGGAAACCCTCTTTCTTCAGCTTGGGCCTTGTGTCCGCGTCCATATAAGTGAGCGCCCTTGAAATGCCGTGCCTGATCGCGCCGGCCTGACCCGTGAGACCGCCGCCCAGCACCTTGACTGTGATATCGTGCTTGCCTGTTGCGCCCACAAGTTCAATCGGCTGGCGGATAATCATCCGTAGCGTCTCTCTCGGAAAATATGAATCCACTGGTTTGTTGTTAACCGTTATGTTGCCGCTGCCCGGTCCCAGATTCACCTGGGCCACAGAGGACTTCCTTCTTCCTGTTGCTTTATATCTTATCTCTGCCATTCTTCATTTGCTCCTTATTGTAATATTTCCGGCATCTGGGCCTGGTGGGGATGGTCCTGCCCCTTATAAACCTTGAGCTTCTTGATCATTGTCCTGCCAAGCCTGTTTTTCGGCAGCATGCCCCACACAGCCTTCTCGATAATGCGCTCCGGGGCGCTTCCGTGAAGTTCGCGTGCGGTTTCAGCCTTGATGCCCCCGATATATCCGCTATGATGATAATAGGTTTTATCGGTCATTTTATTGCCGGTAAGCCTGATTTTGTCCGCGTTTATAACAATTATAAAATCCCCTGTATCGACATTGGGAGTAAAGATCGGTTTGTTCTTGCCCCTCAGGCATGTAGCCACTTTAACCGCTAGCCTGCCGAGCACCAGGTCCTTTGCATCGACAACATACCATTTGCGGTCGATTTCTTCTTTCTTTGCAAATTGTGTCTTCATGATAGCCTTTTACCTTCCTTCAGAAAAATTAGATTAAATAAGATACTGCAAACAGCAGAAACTTGTCAATATTTTCGAGCACTTTTTTGGCTAACATCCCGGCGGCGGCGAAATATCAGCCGCCGTTTTCCCGACATCCGCAAGGCAAGTCGACAATATTTTCGGGTTACTGCAACTTCGAGAAATCCGTCAGCATAAGAGCAGTAGTCCATATCTCTTTGAGCAGACCCAGCCGGTTTGACCTTATCCCTTCATCCTTGTCCATGACGAGCACCTTATCGAAGAAATTATTAACCGGTGTCGTAATCTCAGCGAAGGCATTCAGTGCCCCGGAGAACTTTTCCTGCTCAACCAGGCCGGATACTTTTTCGCGCACACTGCCAAAGGCTTCATAAAGAGCCTTTTCCATTTCATGCGTCAGCAGTTCCGGTCTCACAGCAGGCAGGCTGGTCTTCGGGATGATATTGTTTACCCGCTTGACTGCCAGAATAAATACCGGGAAGATCCCGCTTTGTCTGAAATCCCTCAGCGCCTCGGCCCTTGTCAGGATAGTCCTCAGCGGCGATTTTGCGGCAAGTGAAATAAGGGACTTTACCAGCTCCGGCTCATGTCCTGAGGAGGTCATGATATATTCAACCCTCTGTTCCATAAACGAGATCAGATTTTCACAGGTCTTTTGGCGGACTATATCATCCTGCATATTGCGCAGCGAATATTGCAGAACCTCATCCAGTGTTATTGAATAGCCCCTGTCCATTATTATCAACGCCGTGCCCATGGCCTGCCTCCTGAGGGCAAAGGGGTCTTCCGACCCTGTAGGGACAAGCCCTATCGAGAAAAAAGAAGACAGATTGTCAATTTTATCCGAGAGACTCAGCAGCGCGCCGACATCAGACCCGGGCAGCTTCCCGCCAAAGGAGGACGGCAGGTACTGCTCCTCCAGGGCATTCGCTACAACCCTGTCTTCACCGTCAAGACCCGCGTAATATTTTCCCATAATGCCCTGCAGTTCGGGGAATTCTCTCACAACGCCTGTAATCAGGTCGGTTTTCGACAGACGCACCGCCTTCAGAAGCCTGTCTTTCAGCGCAGGATCAATCCTGTCCGCAAGAAACGCAGCTATTGAAGACATTCTTTCGAGCTTGTCGTATATGCTGCCGAATTTGTCGTGAAACGTAACCTTTTTCAGGTCGTCGACCCGTCCGGCAAGCGGTTTTTTCCTGTCTTCATAAAAATAGAATTTCGCGTCGTCGAACCGCGCCCTGATTACCCTTTCAGCCCCTGTCCTGACCGTATCCGCATTGTCGCTGCGGGTATTGCTGATCACAACGAATTTATTGAGCAGGTTGTCGTTGGAATCGCAAACAGCAAAGTATTTCTGATGGTCCTTCATTACGGTAATGAGAAGCTCCTTGGGAAGCCGCAGATACTCCTCGCTAAAACCGCACAGGACGGGAACAGGATATTCCACCAGGAACGAGACGGTCTCAAGGAGGCCCTCATCAATCACAGGCCTGCCGCCGGCAGCCGTGGCCAGAGAGGTTATGCCGTCGCGTATTATGCCCTTTCTCTTATCGTTGTCGAGCACCACAAAATTGTTTTCAAGCATGTTCATATAGGAGGCAATTTCCTTTACCTGAAACCATGCAGGCGCAAGGAACCTGTGTCCGCGCGTAACATTGCTGCTCTTTATCCCCTCTATCTCAAAATGGACGGTATCGCAGCCGTAAATCGCGGCTATCCAGTGGATGGGCCGCGCGAATAACAGCTGTCCGTTTCCCCAGCGCATGGATTTCGGGAACCGCAGCGACAGCACGATCTTCTTCAGGACCTCGGGGAGCACGGCTTTAGTCTCAGAGCCCTTTTCTTCGATGACCGCCGCAACATATTCGGCCTTGCCCTTCTGCCTTATTACCAGCGCTGAAGGCTCTACCCCGACCGAAGCAGCAAAACCCGCTGCCGCCTTTGTGGGGTTCCCGTTGTCGTCGAAAGAAATCTTTCTGGAAGGACCGAACACCTCCTTCTTATTGTCCAGCTGCACTGTCGATACGTCGCTTATAAGCAGGGCAAGTCTGCGGGGTGTAGCATAAGCCGATATCCCTTGATGTCCGATGCGGTATTCGTCAAGTACGGACGCTGCTATGGCCTTAAGGTCCGCTATGGCCGGTGTCAGAAACCGGGCCGGTATTTCCTCGGTCCCTATTTCAAGAAGCAGGGGAAGTCCTGTCATGTTGTTCAGTTCGGTCATTTCTCACCTCGAAGCAGGGGGAAGCCCATCTCTTCCCTCTGTTTATAGAAGGCCTCTGCGCCCAGTTTGGCAAGGTTCCTGACACGCGCAATATATTTTGTCCTCTCAGTGACCGAGATCGCTCCCCTAGCATCGAGAAGATTAAAAAGGTGAGAACACTTCAGGCAGAATTCATAAGCCGGGATAACGAGGCCTGCGCCGTTCATCCTCAGCGATTCCTTTTCCCAGTCGTCAAAATGTCTTGCCAGCAGCTCCGCATTCGAGTGGTCGAAATTGTATTTGGAGCCCTCGACCTCGCTCATATGGTGTACGTCTCCGTAAAACAGTTCTTTGTTCCACTTAAGCTGGTATACGTTGTCTACGCCCTGAAGGTACATCGCGATCCTTTCGAGTCCGTACGTAATCTCCAGGGACACGGGCCTGAGGTCGATGCCGCCTACCTGCTGAAAATATGTAAACTGGGTAACTTCCATTCCGTCAAGCCATACCTCCCATCCAAGTCCCCACGCCCCCAGGGTCGGGGATTCCCAGTCGTCTTCGACAAACCGGATATCGTGTTTGGTGGGGTCTATGCCAATGGCGGAGAGACTCTCCAGATAGAGGCCCTGGCTGTCTTCAGGAGACGGTTTGATTATGACCTGGTACTGATAATAATGCTGAAGCCTGTTGGGGTTTTCGCCGTAGCGTCCATCCGTGGGCCGTCTCGAAGGCTCCACATATGCGGTCTTCCACGGTTCAGGCCCGAGCACCCGGAAAAAAGTGGCGGGATGAAAAGTGCCTGCGCCTACTTCCATATCATAGGGCTGAAGCAGCACACAGCCCTTCTTTGCCCAAAAATTCTGTAGTGTTAATATCAGTTCCTGAAAATACATCTTTACCTCCAATTGAGATAAAAATGTTAAATAAAGCAGCGGGTTTTTGTCAAACTACAGACGGTAACGCCGGCATAAAAAAGCCGACATTACAACCCCTGTTTTAAAGCCCGCACCAGCCCGTTACAGTCAGTCCCGCGGCCTTCCTTGCTATGAACAAGGCATCCACGATATTAACCGTTCCGTCGCAGTTGACATCCGCAGCCGCAGGATAAAACGTGCCGACAGTCAGTCCCGCAGCAGACCTTGCCACGAATAACGCATCCACAATGTTCATAGTCCCGTTGCCGTCAGCGTCGCCTATCGCAATCTTTGTGCCGGTCAAGGTCACCACAGCTGTTGCGGTGTCCGGATCATTTGACGGAATATTAAGGACCGCGTTTCTCGTGCCCACCGCTGATGTCGCAAATTTGATGTCGGCAGAGCAGGTATCACCGTGGAGCAGCGTCTGCCCGTTGCACAGATTGTTCTGCAGACTGAAATCTGCTGCATTTGCGCCGCCCGTGGCTAAAGACCCTATCACAAGGTTGAGTGAGCCTGTATTTTCGACCATAATGGTCTGGACTTCATTGTTGGACGTAAACTTAAGCGCAGAGGGCATGCAGGTCACCCAGACATTGTCAATCGCCCAGTAGCCGCTTGCGGTGCTGTTAGTGTATGCAAACTTTATCTTAGCATTGGTTGAAGCGGCAACTTCATTTATATCAATCGTCTTCCATCCGGCCGCTTCGTCGGTTGAAAGCGCAAGCCTGTTAGTCCATGTGCTTCCATTGTCGGCGCTGACAGCAACAGCGCCGTTTCCGTTTCCGGAGTTCCATGCGGCCGCACTTGTAAATGACAGCTCGGACGATGTGCAGTCCTTCGCGCTGAACGCCTTTGTAGTCAGAGTCTCCGCAGTCGTGGTCCTGCAGGTTGAATCCGCTATCGCCCAGGGCGTCACAAAAGGCGACGCCAATGTGCGGGTGCATGTCGCATTCGTTGTCCATGCATCAGCATTTGTCCAGGAAGCGGGTAACCCCGCTGCAAAGTTCTCCTTGAGCAATACCCTGCTAACGCTTATGTTCTGCGGCGCTGATAAATTAAAAGTAGCTGTAACAGTCCAGGGAGAATCCATTGTGATCTGACACGTTCCTGTCCCGGGACAGCCAGAGGCGGACCAGCCGGTGAATGTCGAGCCTGTCGCAGGCGCTGCCGTAAGAGTGACAACCGTATTTGCAATGAATGCCTCAGTGCAGTCAGTCCCGCAGTTTATTCCAGCTGGTGAACTTGTCACCGTCCCGCTGCCTGTGCCGGATTTTGCTACCGTGAGAGCACGCGTAACTGAGAATGTGGCTGTAATGTTCTTCGCCGCATTCATCGTAACCTGACATGTCCCCGTTCCTCCGCACTCGCCCGACCAGCCGATAAACGCCGATCCAGTTGCAGCGGACGCAGTAAGTGTGACAACCGTATTTGCATTGTATGCCTCAGTGCAGTCAGCGCCGCAGTTTATTCCGGAGGGTGAACTTGTTACAGTTCCGCTCCCTGTGCCTGCCTTTGCAACAGACAGGGTATATGTAACAGGATTCAATGTGAAGGTTGCCGTCACAGTCTTCGCCGCGTTCATCGTCACCTGGCACGTCCCGGTCCCCGAACAGCCGCCGCCTGACCATCCGGCAAAGGTTGACCCTGCCAAGGGCGCTGCCGTCAGTGTGACAATCGTATTTGCATTATATGCCTCAGTGCAATCAGCGCCGCAGTTTATTCCTGCAGGAGAACTCGTCACCGTCCCGCTCCCTGTGCCTGTTTTGCTCACCGTTAGCGCATATGTCGTCGCATTAAGATTGAACGTGGCTGTCACACTCTTGGCTGCATTCATTGTGATCTGACACGTTCCGGTCCCTGAACAGCCTCCGCCTGACCAGCCGGTAAAGGTTGACCCTGCCAAAGGCGAGGAGGTCAATGTCACAACCGTACCGGTCAGATACTGAGCTGTGCCAACTGCAGCGTTCCAAATCAAGGTCCCCCGATTTGTTGCAACTGTGCCAGACCCTGTGCCGGCCTTGGTCACAGTAAGATCTAACATCGAAAAAGATCCGGATTGTCCGGCCCTTACGCAGCGAGCATAACCCGTGCCCTCGGTCTTCAGGAGTATGCCAACCGAACTGTCATAGAAGGACACTCTCCATGCCACAGGCGTGTTTCCATGTTGCGTTGTAGAAGACCAATAGCTCTGCGTTTGGGTAGTCGGAAAAAATGTGGTGTCTATCGCCGGATAAAAACTGGAAATATCTTTCAATGCCTCCAGCGCCTTTATATTCGGCAGCCGCCAGTCGTTATGACCGGCAAAAGATAAACCCTCGCAGTAGCCCAGCGCAGCCTCCCACGTCATTGAGCCCCCATCAGCCTGCTTCCACATAAGCTGCGTAGTCATATCTACAACTGTTCCGTCTCCTGCGTCAATAAAGCTGGAGGCGGAGCGTTGCTGCCCGCGAACGCAGCGGACATATGATCCGGTTGACTTTTCGGCATTGGCAACATATCCGCTCGCAAAGTCGACCGTCCATGCCTGGGCAGGGACTGGAGAGAATGGATTTGAACTCCAATAGCGCTGCAAATAATCTGCAGCCGGAAAAGATGCGGCATCCACAGCCGGATTGGCCGCGCCAAAGTTGACAATGCCGATCAGCTCCCTGCCTGAAGGAAGCCTCCAATCCGAATATCCGGCAAGAGGCAGAGTCGTACAGTAAGTTCCGGCCGCATCCCATGTGCGCGTCGTTACTTCCGCATTCTGCTGCCACATAAGGCCGGTGTTGTTGTCGGTTACAGTTCCGTTATGGTGGTCGGTATATGACAAAGGATTTACAGGATAGTTGTGGTCTTCGCCGAAAGTAGATGTGTATGACAGCGTCTGACCGGTGTCAGGGAGTCTGTATGCGGCACCGGCGACAGCGGTGAATGTTGCTGTAACGCTCTTGGCCGCATCCATCTTTGCCTGACAGGTTGAGGCGCCTGAACAGCCCGCGCCTGACCAGCCGGTAAAGGTAGAGCCTGCCGCCGGCGTCGCCGTCAGGGTTACATTCGTATTTAAATTGTATGACTCAGTACAGTCCACGCCGCAGTTTATTCCTGCAGGCGCACTCGTTACCGTTCCGCTGCCTGTGCCGGATTTTGTGACCGTGAGAGCATATAAACTTGAATTTAACGTGAATGTGGCTGTAACGCTCTTTGCAGCATCCATCTTTGCCTGACAGGTGCCTGTGCCGGAACAGCCCCCTCCTGACCAGCCCGCAAAGGTTGATCCTGCATCAGGCGTGGCGGTCAGAGTTACATTCGTGTTCAAATCGTATGACCCGGCGCAGTCAACACCGCAGTCTATCCCTGCCGGCGCGCTTGTTACCTTGCCGCTTCCAGTGCCTGCTTTGGAGACAGTCAAATCAAACTGAACAGTACCGGTAAAGTTTTGGTCAGTCACGTTAGCCCCGTTTACAGTCACCGCCATATTTGCAGGGGTAAAGGCATACCCTGTCATGGAAGGAGTTACCGTGTAACTGCCGTTGCCCAGTCCTGTGAAGGAATATTTGCCCGCTACGTCTGTTGTCGCTGTATTTGCAGCCGCTCCGCTCAAAGTCATCGTCACTCCGGATATCGCTGCGGCAGCTGAGGTCGATACGGTTCCGAAGATGGTATATGTAGCCGCCTGTTGCCCGATCTTCGTGAGAAAAGCGTCAAAGGTATCAGGATCGCCTGCCCAGCCCCCCTGGATCGGATTCATTACAGGAAAGTTGGTTGAGCCTGTTTCTCCTGCCACATAGGCGTTGCCTAAGCTGTCCACAGCAATGGCCAGACCAAAATCAGTTGCATTTCCGCCAAGGTAAGTGGAGAACACAATTGAATTGCCCGATGGATTTATCTTTGTGAAAAAGGCATCTTGCAAGTCTCCCTTTGCAGACTGAATCGGGTCCTGGTTGGGAAAGTCGGTCGAGGCCGTGTTTCCTGTCACATAGACATTACCTGAGCCGTCAACAGCTATGCCATTCGCACTATCGTCGCCGCTACCACCGAGGTATGTAGAATAGATAACTGAGTTGCCTGACGCATTTATTTTTATGACAAAGGCATCACCACTTCCCCCATATGTCCCCTGTATAGCATTTTGAGTGGGAAAGTCGCCTGAGGCTGTATATCCCGTCACATAGGCATTGCCTAGGCCGTCAACAGCTATTCCACGACCTTGGTCATCACCGCTGCCGCCGAGGTATGTAGAATAAACAAGGGTGCTGCCTGTTGGGTTAATCTTTGCGATAAAGGCATCGCCGCTGCTGGTAGCCCCCCCTCCATATGTCCCCTGAATCGCATTCTGGGTGGGAAAGTTGGGTGAGTCCGTCCATCCCGTTACATAGGCATTGCCTAAGCCATCGACAGCTATACTGTAGCTGCCATCCTGTTTCTTGCCGCCGAGGCATGTCGAGTAGACCATGGCATTGCCTGCAGTATTTATCTTTGTGACAAAGGCATCACCGCTGCCTCCCCCATATGCCGCCTGAAGCGGATTTTGGGTGGGATAGTTGGTTGAGGTCGTAAATCCGGACACATAGGCATTGCCCGAGCTATCCACCGCTATCCCAAGTCCGTTATCACTATTGGCGCCGCCAAGGTATGTGGAGTAGACAAGGGCGTTGCCTGCAGTATTTATCTTTATTACAAAGGCATCACTGGAGCCCCCGGCCACCCCCTGAATGGGGTTTTGGATGGGAAAATCGGTCGAGTATGTTTCTCCTGTCACATAAGCGTTGCCCGAGCCGTCAACCGCTATGCCGTGGCCCTGATCATAACTGCTGCCGCCGACGAATGTGGAGTATACGAGGGCATTGCCTGCTGCATTTATCTTGGTTACAAAGGCATCGCCGAAATTGCCGCTGTCGGGTCCCTGAATCTGGTTCCGGGTGGGATAGTTGAGTGACACCGTCCAACCCGTTACATAGACATTGCCTGAGCCATCCAGTGCTATGCCCGTAAAACCATCATTACCATTACCGCCAAGGTAGGTAGAGTAGACGATCACAGGGTCCATGATGAGGGGGTAATCTTTGTTGTATGAAGCGACTTCAAAACCATACGAGAAATTCCCCTCACCCCTGCCCTTTCCATTTGAAGAGGGAAAATCAAGAATGAAACGCCCGGCTACTTCCACCCTTCTGTCGTTTATCTCCTGATAAATGTATGGCCTTTTCTGAATGATCCTCTCATCCTCACCGCTTCCTTCTTCATCGCGGAGAGAAGACGATTGTAAGGTTATCTCAAGGTCTCCCGCATCTGTCACTTTCAGTCCCTTAATCCCCTCATAGGAGAGTTTCACTGTTGACGGGTCTGCGCCGGGGCTGACGATGATGTCATACTCAAGCTGCCGGTTGTTTCCATAAAACTTAATGTCTATGCCCTTGTATATCTCCTTATAAACCACCGCCCCATAAGTCGGAATATTGGTTTTCCACTTCGTGGCGTCTTTTCCTATAAAGTAGTTGATCTTGCTTTCCTGCGGCGCGTCTGCAATTATCTTGGGGTTTGGATTTGCATTAAGAGGGCGGAGCCTTACGGTGTCCGACGCTGCGGTCTTAGTTGCTGAGAGTTTATCCGGTTTCTGTCTTACGTCTTCTGTCCGACTACCGACTACTGCCTTCTCACTTCTGACTAAGTTCAGGGATACCCCTTCCGTTGTAAAGAAAACGGCATGCCCGGGGCCTCTTTCATAGAACCGGACGCTACTGTCTGTCTGACCTTTATTTTGAATGAATGAAAGCGGGAGTTTTCCGTAAGTCTCCGACGCCCTGGTCTTTATCCCACTTTCCGATCCCCCGGTATTTGCAACAGCAGCCCCTGCCGTCAAAAGGAAGACAAAAAGCATCGCTGCAACAAAAGACAACCTCACGACATAACTTCCCTTGGCCTCAATCATGGACTCCCCCTAATATGCCGATAATTTTCATCAACTCACTGTGCCCCTGAAAATCAGGGCATCTCTGCAGGTTTGTATAAAGTAACTTATACCTTATTGAATATCAAGGTAATAATCATAAATTTATACCTCTCCATCAGGTTCGATGAATATACGTCAATTGAAGGTTTCATAGTTCTGTACCGACTGGAAATTAACGGTGATTCCGGTCTGTTATGATATAATTCATGTCAAACGCCCTGTACCCATGAGCGTTCGCTCCAAAAAATGAAAGACAAAACAGCCGTGAAAAAAGACAGACGATTGTTGATGATGAAGGGCAACGAGGCCCTGGCCGAGGCCGCCATTCAGGCGGGCTGCCGGTTCTATGCGGGTTATCCCATCACTCCGCAGAACGAAATCCCGGAGTACATGTCGCGGAAGATGCCTGAAGCGGGCGGAGTCTTTATACAGGCTGAAAGCGAACTCGCCTCGATCAATATGGTGTTCGGAGCCGCGGCCGCGGGCGTAAGGGCGATGACTTCTTCCAGCAGCCCCGGCATAAGCCTCATGCAGGAAGCAATCTCTTTTTTGTGCGGGGCGGAACTGCCTGCGGTGATAGTCAACATCCAGCGCGGAGGACCGGGACTCGGCAACATCTCGGCGTCCCAGGGCGATTATTTCCAGGCTGTCAGGGGAGGAGGTCACGGGGATTACAGATGCGTTGTATACTCCCCATACAATCTGCAGGAAATGTGGGACCTGACGATGCGCGCCTTCGACACAGCCGACAGGTACAGGATCCCTGTGATAATACTTGGCGACGGAGTGGTCGGGCAAATGATGGAGCCGTTCTATCCGACGCCGTACAAAAAACCGGCCCTTCCCGCAAAAGACTGGGTGTTGGACGGATGCAAGGGTCGCAGTCCACGGATTATACGCTCGTTATATATGGGACCGGGCGAGCTTGAAGATAAAAACCTCAACCTTCAAAAGAAATATGAGCAGATCAGGAAGAAGGAAACCATGGCTGAGGCGGTTTTCACTGAAGACGCCGAGCTTGTGGTCGTTGCCTTCGGGATAGCGGCCAGGACCGCGCTTGAGGCCGTCAATGAGCTCAGAAAAAAGAATATGAAGGTCGGCCTGTTAAGGCCTGTGTCGCTTTACCCGTTTCCGGAAAAGCAGATCGCAGAGCTCGCCCGCTCCGGCAAGCGGTTCCTGGTCGTTGAGATGAACGCCGGACAGATGGTTGAAGACGTGAGGCTTTCGGCCGGCAATAAATCGGACGTGCTTTTTTACGGCAGACCCGGCGGGGCTGTATTCTCCCCTGAAGAACTCCTCAAAAAAATCAGATCCTCCTTTAAAAAAATGAACCAATAACCCTCGCATGTTTCCGGTCGACGAGTTGGACATAAACAGCATCTCAGGTCTCTCGGATGAAGAGGCCGCCCTGAGAATTGAGTCCGACGGCTACAATGAACTCCCATCTTCAAAACAACGCAGTTTCTTTGCAATAGCATGGGAAGTTGTCCGTGAACCCATGTTCCTGCTGCTGATCGGCGGCGGAGCGATATATTTTCTGCTCGGGGATGTCCGTGAGGCGCTCATGCTTCTTGGTTTCGTATTTGTGGTCATGGGGATTACCCTCTATCAGGAACGGAAGACCGAGCGCGCGCTTGAGGCTTTGAGGGACCTGTCGAGCCCGCGCGCGCTTGTGATCAGAAGCGGCGCGCAAAAAAGAATTCCGGGACGCGAAGTTGTAAAAGGCGACGTCATCGTGCTTGCAGAGGGAGACCGCGTTCCCGCAGACTCCATAGTGCTTTCATGCGTGAATCTGTCGGTGGATGAATCTCTTCTGACCGGGGAATCAGCTCCTGTGAGGAAAGACCGGTGCGGAGGGGCTTCACGAATGGAACGCCCGGGCGGCGACGACAAACCCTTTGTGTATTCGGGGACGCTCGTGGTGCAGGGCTTCGGGATCGCAACTGTGCAGGCCACAGGCAGAGACACGGAAATGGGGAGGATCGGGAAAGCTCTTCAGTCTATCGAAACCGAAGAAACCGCACTTCAAAAGGAAACCGGCATCCTTGTAAAGAAACTTGCCCTAACAGGACTCACGCTGTGCATAATTGCCGCGGCGGTGTACGGCTTTATGAGAAACGATTGGCTAAACGGCATACTTGCCGGCATAACGCTTGCCATGGCAATGGTGCCCGAAGAGTTTCCCGTGGTGCTGACTATCTTCCTTGCCCTTGGCGCCTGGCGCATTTCAGGCAAAAGAGTCCTCACGAGACGGGTCCCTGCGGTGGAAACACTCGGTTCGGCCTCCGTGCTTTGCGTAGACAAAACAGGGACGCTTACAATGAACATGATGTCTGTGAAAAGCATTTATACGGACAATGAATTTCACAGCCCGGACAGGCTTCGGAACCACCTGCCCGAGAAATTTCACGAAACAATTGAGTTCGGCATTCTTGCAAGCAGGTCAGACCCGTTCGATCCAATGGAAAAAGCGCTGAGGGAACTTGGGCACAGGGTCTTGTCCGGCACGGAGCATATTCACGACAACTGGAAGCTCGTGCAGGAATACCCGTTGTCTGTTGATCTACTTGCAATGTCGAGGGTCTGGAAGGCGCCTGACAGCGACAAATATGTGATAGCGGCAAAGGGCGCGCCCGAGGCGGTTGCGGACATCTGCCATTTGAATGAAGAAGCACTGCGAAGCCTTTCAGCGCAAATAAACGCCATGGCGTCTGAAGGGCTGCGGGTCCTGGGAATTGCCAAGTCGGAATACTTCCATCAATCGCTGCCCGGCGGACAGCACGACTTCGGGTTCGAGTTTCTCGGCCTCATCGGTCTGGCAGACCCGGTGCGTCCCGGCGTTGCCGAGGCTGTCGGAGAATGTTATAATGCGGGGATACGGGTCGTAATGATCACCGGCGACTACCCCGCAACCGCATGCAACATCGCCGCACAGATAGGACTTGGTCCCTGCGAGGAAGTTATCACAGGACCCGAGCTCGACCGGATGGACGAAGCCGAACTCAAACGGAGGATAAAGACGGTCAATATCTTTGCGCGGGTCGTGCCGGAACAGAAACTCCTTATCGTAAATGCTCTCAAGGCGGTCGGCGAGGTGGTTGCGATGACCGGCGACGGGGTCAATGATGCGGCAGCGCTTAAGGCCGCGCACATAGGGATAGCGATGGGCGGACGCGGTTCGGATGTGGCGCGCGAGGCCTCCTCTCTTGTGCTGCTGGACGATGATTTTTCATCCATCGTTCAGGCGGTCAGGATGGGCCGCAGGATATTCGACAACCTGAAAAAGGCTATGGCGTACATATTGGCGATCCATGTTCCGATTGCGGGTCTGTCTCTTTTCCCGGTCTTCTTCAACTGGCCGCTTGTGCTTCTGCCTGTTCACATCGTATTTCTGGAACTGATAATAGACCCTGCATGCTCTGTGGTATTTGAGGCTGAGCCGGAGGAAGCAGGCATAATGGACAGGCCTCCGAGAAATCTGGCCGACCCGCTGTTCGGCAGACGCACTATCATCTTAAGTCTGCTCCAGGGCGGCGGAGTGCTTCTGACCGCGCTGCTTATGTTTGTAGTCTCAATGGGCATGGGACAGGGCGAGCAGGACGCCCGGGCGCTCTGTTTTACTACTCTTATAGTGGCAAACATCGGACTCATACTCACAAACCGTTCCTGGTCCGGAACTATAGTCGATACGCTGAAGTCTCCTAACGCGGCCCTCTGGTGGGTAACGGGCGGAGCTCTCCTGTTTCTTGCTGCAGCGCTCAATACGCCTTTTCTCCGGGAGCTGTTTCATTTCAGCAGGATGCATTTCATAGATATTACAGTGGGCACGGCGGCCGGGATTCTCAGTATCATGTGGTTTGAAATTTACAAGATAGTAAACAGGAGGCGGAAGGTTTCACAGGTCTGCCCCGCGCATCGCCCATGTCGGTGAGAGAAGTCAAAAACGAACTCATTCGTCTTGCGAATCCTGAAAAGGCCGCAGTCCTTGCGCGCTTTTTCAAAACCGGGAAAGATCAGTACAGCGAGGGGGATCTCTTTCTCGGCGTTATGGTGCCGCAGCAAAGGGCAACAGCGCGGAAGTTCAGGGATCTGTCGCTGAAGGATATAGCAGGACTGCTTTCAGACAAGGCCCACGAATGCAGGCTGACTGCGCTGCTGATACTTGTCGACAAATACGGAAGGGCCGGCGAAAAAGACAGAGAAGAGATCTTCCGCTTTTACCTGGATTCTACGAACAGGATCAACAACTGGGACCTGGTGGACCTTTCCGCCCCAAAGATAGTCGGAGAATATCTTCTGGAGCGCGACAAATCCGCGCTCTACGATCTTGCGCGCAGCGAGCTTCTTTGGGAGCGGAGAATCGCAATAATATCTACTTTTGCCTTTATCCGGAAGGGCCGGTTCGCGGACACGCTCGCTCTCGCAGAAATACTCATTAACGACAGGCACGACCTGATACACAAGGCCGTAGGCTGGATGCTGCGCGAGGTCGGGAAAAAAGACCGGGCCGCAGAAGAAGTCTTTTTGAGGAAGCATTGCAGAAGAATGCCCAGGACCATGCTCAGGTATGCAACTGAAAAGTTTGATGAAGCCGGCAGAAAGCGATATGCGGCAAAGTGACATATGAACCGTAGTTCATAAAACCGGCCTCACGACAATTCATAATTTCTTCAACATTGTCTGTTATCTTATTTACAAAAGGGGCGCAAGCCCTTTTGCTCAAACCCCTCCTTAAGGCAATCAGCCCCCCCCGGTTGCCTTCTTTTTTTTCAGGGTGATTATTGTATTAATTTTAGTTTCATAACTGCTAGAATGTAAGCAACTGCTTACATTAAAAACTGCAGGCTGTGAGGTTGCTTATATGAAAAAGATTCTTCTGATATCCATACCCCTTATAGCGTTGGGACTCGCTCTTTTTTTCCTTTTAAGAGACAAGGGCAACGCCCCCCTGTTCAGGACGGAAAAACTGACCCGCGGGGATATAACTTTCGCGGTCACCGCAACGGGCAACGTCAACGCAGTCACGACGGTGCTGGTCGGCACTCAGGTGTCGGGGACCGTGCGGGACATATTTGCAGATTTTAACTCAAGGGTCAAAAAAGGGCAGCTGATAGCCCAGATCGATCCGGCCCTCTTCGAGGCGCAGGTGGACCAGCAGCGGGCCGCTCTGGTTACCGCAAAGGCAAACCTCGCCAAAGCGGAGATATCTGTCGTCGATACAAAGAGGACGCTTGAACGCAACCGCACACTTTTTTCAAAAAACCTGATCGCCCAGTCCGACCTCGACACGGCGGCAACGAACTATGACGGCGCCGTCGCGCAGGTCAATGCAAACAAGGCCCAGGTTGAGCAGGCGGCTGCCGCGCTGCGCACTGCTGAGACGAACCTCAGATATACGAGGATTCTTTCTCCTGTGGACGGGACCGTTGTATCCAGAAACGTCGATGTGGGACAGACAGTTGCCGCGAGTTTTCAGACGCCGACCCTGTTTAATATTGCGCAGGACCTCACGAAGATGCAGATAGACAGCAATGTCGCAGAGGCGGATATAGGAAAGATAAAAGTCGGCCAGCCGGTGGAGTTTACAGTCGACGCATATCCGGACAGTCCGTTTCACGGCAGTGTTTCAGAGATCAGAAACGCCCCGATTTCCGTCCAGAACGTGGTCACTTACGATGTGGTGATAAAAGTTGCCAATCCTGAACTGAAACTTAAGCCGGGAATGACCGCAAATGTTTCGATCGTCATATCGAGCAAAAAAGAGATCCTTAAAATACCGAATACGGCCCTGCGCTTCAGGCCTTCGGAAAAGCGCGGCAAGGCCGACCAGAGAGAAAAAGGCAGCGCTGTATGGATAGTTGAAAACAACAAACCCAAAAGAGTTGCCGTAACTACCGGCATCAGCGACGGAAATTTCACCGAACTGGTTTCGGACGGCATCAGGGAAGGTCAGGAGCTTATTGTAGAGTCGCTCGCAAAACCCAAAAACCAGCAGCCCTCAGGGCCGCGCATGTTCTGATATGCCTCTTCTCGAAGCGCGCCATATAACCAAGACGTATACTCTCGGCGATATAGCGGTCAACGCCCTGAATGATGTTTCCCTGGCCATTGAGAAAGGGGAGTTCATCGCGGTTATGGGGCCGTCGGGTTCGGGCAAGTCGACATTCATGAATATACTCGGATGTCTTGACAGGCCCACAAGCGGGCAATACCTAATGGAAGATATCGACGTGGCCCGGATGAACAGGGACGAACTGGCATCGGTTCGCAACAAAAAAATCGGTTTTGTGTTTCAGGGCTTTAATCTGCTGTCAAGGACATCCGCGGTTGAAAATGTGGAACTGCCGATGCTGTATGACGGCCTTTCCTCAAAGGAGAGGAGACAGCGCGCATCCGCTGCATTGGCAAAGGTCGGACTATCCGGCAGGGAGGATCATCACCCTAATCAGCTTTCAGGCGGCCAACAGCAGCGCGTGGCAATAGCGCGCGCGCTCGTAAATAAAGCTCCCATCATACTGGCGGACGAGCCGACAGGGAACCTCGATTCAAAAACGAGCATCGAAATTATGGAATTGATGGTGGAGCTGAACAGTGCTGAAGGAATAACCGTTATTCTGGTAACCCATGAAAAAGACATTGCCGAATTCAGCAAAAGACAGATTTTTTTCAGGGACGGAGTCGTTGTGAGCGACGGGGCAACGGTGAAAGCATGATAAATGTTCCGGCCACCATACGGATATCGTTGAGGGCATTGCGTGTCAACAAAATGAGATCAGGGTTGACCATGCTTGGGATAATCATAGGGGTGGGCGCAGTTATATCGATGCTTGCCGTTGGGACAGGGGCCAGACAACGGATATCCGAGCAGATATCGAGCATCGGGAGCAATCTTATTATGGTGCTGCCGGGTTCAACTACATCAGGAGGGGTCAGGATGGGGGCCGGGACCCAGCAGACTTTGTCTGTGGGAGATGCGGACGCCATTCAAAAGGAATGCAGCGCGGTCTCATTTGTGGCGCCTGTTTACGGCGGTATTGCGCAGGTCGTATTCGGCAGCCAGAACTGGTCCACCGGGGTAACCGGGACTACGGCAAATATGCTTCATGTAAGGGACTGGGCGCTGACAGCCGGAAGGCCCTTCACAGACGAAGAGGTCAGAAGCGCCGCAAAAGTCTGCCTTTTGGGCCAAACGGTTGCCGACAACCTTTTCGGCGCTATTAATCCTGTCGGCCAGGTGATAAGAATCAAAAAAGTCCCTTTCACGGTAATCGGTCTTCTGGAGTCCAAAGGACAGTCTCCCAACGGGCAGGACCAGGATGATACCATATATGTTCCTGTCTCAACAGCCCAGAAGCAGCTGTTCGGCACACAGTTTCCGGGCATGATCAGGACGATCATGGTTAAGGCCCGAAGCGCCGACGAACTGTCGGCCGCGGAACGTCAGATAAATGGGCTGCTCAGACAGCGGCACCATCTGGGACAGAAACAGGAAGATGATTTTACGGTCAGGAACCTGACCCAGATGATGCAGGCTGCAGCTGAATCAACAAAGGTGATGACCCTGCTCCTTGGCGCCATAGCGTCTGTTTCTCTTCTTGTGGGAGGCATAGGGATTATGAATATAATGCTTGTTTCGGTTACAGAGAGGACCAGGGAAATAGGGATCAGGATGGCTATCGGCGCCAAGACCTGGGACATCAGACTCCAGTTTATCGTGGAAGCGCTTACTCTCTCCCTGATAGGCGGGTTGACCGGAATCATTTTCGGTATCACCGGATCGGAAATTCTTTCCGCGATAGCAGGATGGCCGACTTCGGTGTCTCCGCTTGCAATACTGCTGGCCTTCGGTTTCTCAGGCCTTGTCGGCATATTTTTCGGATTTTATCCGGCGTACAAGGCCTCCCTTCTCGACCCCATAGAGGCGCTCAGGTACGAGTAATGTCTTTCAAAGCGACAGTCAAGCTGCAATCAGCGCCGTATATTTTTGTTGCAGCGGCGCTCTTTTTGCCCATAAATTGCAAATTCAGCTGTTTTGCTGATATATTTTATTCATGTTGAAAATTGAATTTCCAGAAGGGAAAAGGATATTCAACGAAAAGACATATTCCAGGGAATTTCTGGAGCTTACTCTCGCGGAAATCAGGGGCACGGGGGAATTCACAGGCTACCTGCAAGCCGAAAAAGACAACAGCATGAGCATCCTTTTTTTCCTGAAAAGCAGGCCCTACGCCGCCGGGAGCATGGACGGCTTCAGACCTTCGGGGCGCAGCATCAGGGATTTTTTCGAAGAACTTTCAAAAAACGGCAGGGAACGCGTTTACCTGTCGCTCCGTGAGATAGACCCTGTGCTTTTCAAGGGCATGCTTGTATATCTGCAAAGAGATCCCGACATCAAGGCCTCGGCAGCAATGCTCGACTTCGACGAAATTATCGGGGACATTCAAAAAAAGGAAGCCGGCGCCGTAATTATTCTGCAAAAAGAAAATAAAATGAATTTTTTCTTCTTTCTCAACGGCGAGCCGGTAAAGGCCCACTTTGCGGGGACTTCAGATGCCGATATTGACAGGACTCTTCCTCTTGCAGAACAGTTGACTCTCTGCGCCTATCCTAAAGACCTGAGCCGGGTCGATGCCCTTGTATACCTTAATATTGCAACGTCGCAGGCGGCTGATGCAGAGGAGATAAAAGAGGCTGAACTCACTGATATTCTGTATAAGGAAGAAGACGCCCCGGAGCCGCTCTCTTTGTTCCGTGTTGATGTCGCTATCGTTGAAATACCGGGGCATGAAAGGCGCCTCACCGTTTCACTGCCCTGCGGCATTGGAAGGAAAGAAGGCGCTATACTTCTCGCCGACAATAAGGTATCGGGCCGCCATGCGGTATTGAGGGAATCAGGCGGAAAACTTCTGATAGAAGACCTTGACAGCACAAACGGCACTTATGTGAACGATGTTGAGATTAAGGCCAGGGAACTACTTGAAGGGGATGTTATAAGCGTAGGCGAAACTCGGATCAGGGTAGAAAATATCATGTTCCCGGAGTCATAGAATTTGGCTTACTTTACCCCATCAAGACAGTCCGCGGGCGGTTGTCAGGTAAAAGGTTCCGACTATTTATGAACTATTTTCAGGCAATAGTCCAGACAATAATGGACACCTTCGGTCTTAGCGGAACGGTCGCCAATTTCGTAATATCCCTGATTGTCGGGCTGCTTATCCTGCTTGCACTGCTATGGTCTTTTGAGCTGTTGTCTTTTATCCTGCGAAAGTTCCGGGCCGACCTTGCAGGCCCGGACGGCCAAACAGACCATTCGAGAAAAAAGATCGGCAGGGACCTGAAAAAAGCGGTCGCCGGTTCGAACTGGGAGGTCGCCGCCGAATGCAGCGAAAAACTGGGCGCCCTCTCGGACGCGGCGCGGTATTATCAAAAAAGCAACCGTTTTGAAAAAGCCGCGATCCTTTACGAGCGGAAGGGCGATTATCTGAAGGCAGCCTCCTGTTACGCATCGTCGAGACATTATGAAAAAGCCGTGGGCCTCTATATAAAGGGAGAAGACTTCCTGTCCGCGGCCGCTCTTGTCGAGAAGTCGGGCAATTTCATCAAAGCTGCGTTTCTCTACGATAAGGGCGGAAAAACGGACAAGGCTGCAGCAGCGCTGGACAGGTACTCCAATGACTCCGCGAGGACCCCAACGCCCGACGCCGACACATTGGAACAGTGCGCTCAGATATATGAACAGGCGGGCAGAAATGACACGGCAGCCGGCTATTATGTTCGTGCGGGGGCATTTCAAAAAGCCGGGGTGCTTTACGAGAAGGCCGGCAACAGGCCGGAGGCCGCCGAGATGTTCATGAAAGGCAGGGGATATAATGAGGCAGCGCGCCTCTTTGAAGAGATCGGCGAAGCGGGAAAGGCTGCCGAAGTCCGGGGCATGATGCATAATCTCAACGGCAATTATACCGAGGCTGCAGAACAGTACGCCCTCGCCCTGGACTTTGTTCATGCGGCGGAATGTTTTCATGCCTCGGGCTCTTATCAGCGCGCTGCGGAGATGTATCTGAAGGCGGGCTACAATATCGAGGCTGCCGGCTCCTACGCGCGAACGGATGAGTGGGAAAAGGCTGCGGAGCTTTATGAAAAATCGGACATGCCGGACCTTGCCGCAGCGTTGTATGAAAAGCATGCGGATCTGCCCCGCGCCATCGAATGCTTTCGCCGGGCTGGCCGTCACTACAAGGCCGGCTTGCTGCTGATGGAAAGCGGCCGCTTCAGAGAGGCGCTTGAGTTGTTCAATATGATCGACAGGGAACGGCCGGAATATTCGCATGCACAGGCCGAAACAGGGGTCTGCCTCTTTAATCTGAACAACATTGATGAGGCCGGAGACGTACTCGAAAGAGCGCTGACGGGGCTCGATCCCGGCGCAAGCACAAATGAGCTCTTCTATACCCTTGGGTTGATATATGAGAAAAAGGGTCTGCGCAATGAGGCAAGAAAGATATTCAAGAGAATTCTGTCCGCAGACGAGTCTTTTAAAGACACGAAGGACAGGGTCAAGAAACTGGGAGACGCCATTACCGCGCCTTCGATACCTCCCTCTTCCGACCAGACGATCATATTAAGCAGTGAAAGGCCGGCCGAACGCTCCGGCATAGAGGACAGATATCAGATCGTACGCGAACTGGGACGTGGGGGCATGGGTATTGTGTGTCAGGCCAGGGACAAGCTCCTGGAGCGCGACGTTGCGCTGAAACAGTTGAACCAGTCGCTCTTCGATGCTGAGGAAGCGCGCACACGCTTTCTGCACGAGGCCAGGGCCGCCTCGCGTCTTAACCATCCGAATATCGTCAGCGTTTACGACGTAATAGAAGACAAAGCGAGCCTGTTCATAGCCATGGAATACGTGGAGGGCATAAGCCTCAGGGAGTTTCTTGTCGAGCATCCGCGCCCCCGGCTGAAGCTCGTGCTTGCTCTGGTTGTCCAGATAGTGGACGCGCTCAGATCAGCGCACGAAAGCGGAGTCGTACATCGTGACATCAAGCCCGACAACATAATGATAACCAGAAAAGGGAAGGTGAAAATTACGGATTTCGGTATTGCGCACATGTCGGAATCAACAGTTACTTTATCCGGCAGTATTGTGGGAACTCTGAAATATATGTCGCCGGAGCAGGTAAAGGGCGAAACCGTCACAGCGGCGAGCGACCTGTACTCCCTGGGCGTGGTCATGTACGAAATGGTGGCCGGCGCCCCCCCTTTTACAACAGGGGAACTCACATACCACCATGTGCATACCATGCCTCAGCCCCCGAAAAGCCTCAGGGAGGACCTCCCCGATAATCTCAACTCGGTAATTATGAAGTGTCTCGAAAAGGAGCCTTCCGGCAGATACGAAAGCGCCCAGAATCTTCTTGCGGATCTGAAAAAGGTACAAAGCAATCTTTGATGCGGCGTTGTTGTAAGCGGAAAGCGCCTGTCGTCTCCCGGCTAATCCTTTAGAGTAAACTGAAGCTTGATGCTGCCTATATCAACTACGTCACCGTCGCGGAGTATCTGCCTTCCCTCGACTGTCTTACCATTGACTACCGGTTTTTTGCCCTTCCCGGGCTGGTTGATGTAATAATCGTCCTTTACCCGGTTTATAAGGGCTGCCACTTCAGGGGCAAAAAAGGCCTTCAGCCTGATAGTTGAGGAATCCGCCCTTCCTATAGTAATAAGCCTCTCCCTGAGTTCATATACCTGCCTGTCGGTGGCCCCGGAAACAACCGTAATAACGCCGATCCTCCCGTCGGGAACCGGACTCACTGCCTCAACTTTCTCAGGGGGTTTCACCGGCCGCTTGGCGCTCAGCATGACTGTGCCGTCCAAAGGCTGGGGTCTCATTCGCACTGTCGCGTCGGCAGATTCGGGCTGATCGGGCTGCTCCGACACAAAAATCAGCGAATGTTTCCCGATAAGAATTTCGTCGTTGTTCCTCAACTGGCAGCGTGAAACCCTTTTTCGGGTTACGAAAGTCCCATTGGTGCTGTTCAGGTCTTCAACAAAATACTGTCCGCCCTCATGCACAACCTTTGCGTGAAAGCCTGAAACGGCGAGGTTCTCGATCTGGATATCGTTGCCGGGCTTTCTGCCCACGGTCATGACTTCTTTTTCCAGGGCTATCTCTTTTAGCAGTGAACCGCCGATCTTCAGCAGCAATTTCGCCACCGGTTACCTCCTTACAAAGCGAAAAAATCTTGAAATAATATTACCTTTCGCAGGGTCCTCAAGATATATCAATATAACAGTGATATTGTCCCTGCCGCCGTTTTTATTTGCCAGCGACACCAGAGCGGCGCATCCGTCTTCTGGTCTGTCATGGGCAAGAACAGTGGAAAGAATGATATCGTCGTGGACCATTGTGGTCAACCCGTCGGAACACAATAATACCCTGTCGCCGTCCATCAGGGCTATTTCCGACGTGTCTATTTCCAGTGCTTCCTCCTGTCCCAGAGCCCTCGTAATGATGTTTCTCCTTAGCGATGCCTCAGCCTCTTCTTTCGAGAGAAGTCCTGCCCTGACCTCTTCGGCCACTAGGGAATGATCCTCGGTCAGTTGCGTCATGACACCGGACCTTATCATGTAGACTCTGCTGTCCCCCACGTTCGCAATACTCATAACAGGGCCTTCGACATCAACAGCAGTAATGGTAGTACCCATGCCCCTCAGATCGTGGTTCTTCATTGCTGCCTCACGGATCTTCTCATTGGCAAGGCTGATGCCGGTTCTCAGCCTGTTCTGTCCGCCATCCCCCCTGGAAGCCGCGCCTGCGGTTTTCCTTATCTTCCTGATATAATCTCCGACAACCTGCACTGCCGTCCTGCTTGCAACTTCGCCCGCAGCAGCGCCTCCCATGCCGTCGGCAACCGCAAAAAAACCCGCGGCAGGATCGCAACAGAGACTATCCTCGTTGTTGGTTCTGGTCTTACCCTTGTCAGTAGCCCCGCCGGTCTTCAGTTCCATGGGTTATATAATTTTCCCGGCCATCATTCATTATTCCTGGATAACATCATTAGCAAGTTCGTCTGTGTCGTCGGGTTTAACAGGAAAATGCTCAGCCAAAAGCCTGCCCATTCGATCGACCGACTCAAATACAGCCTGACATGCCCGGCCTTCCCTGATTCCGAGCGTTATGCCGCCGGCAAAGGTATTCAGGGTCGCCTGATCGATTTTCGAAATAATTCCGCTGTCGGCCAGCACCCAGACCTTTCTCTCCAGCACAGAGAGGAAAAAGAGCACACCGGTATTGTCTCTGGTTTTGTAAAGGCCTTTTTCGTAAAACGCGGCGAGCGCCCTGCGTCTTACCGCATCTTCCTTTCGTGCGCGTGATATTAACGCGCTCTTCAGAACCGGTATCTTCCTGAAAATAAGCACGGCAGGGAAAAAAAGTATAAAGCTGAGCGGCAGAAATTCCCAAAGCGATGAGTCAAAGAAGGTGGTGACGGTCAGAAGTGAAAGAAAACTGCCGACAATAACGCCCCCCAGCGTTGCAGCTTCGGGATAGGTATCGCTGTAGTCAACAACCATCACTACTATTTCTCCGGTCGTCCCGGATTCGGCAACGCAGACAGCGTCCTTTATCCTCGACATTTCTTCCTGAGAAAACAATTTATCGGCAGGCTTTTTCATCACCAGTCTCCCGAGGCCCCGCCCCCGCCGAAATCTCCGCCTCCTCCGCCGCCGAACCCGCCCCCGTCATAGCCGCCTCCGCCTCCAAAGCCGCCGCCGTAATATCCTCCGGGCCAAAAACCTCCGCCCCCGCCGGATCTTCCCGCTGAAAACAAAGCGGGCAGTAATAAACCAGCTAAGAGCCCGACAACGGCAAGTATAGCGATAACAAGGATGCTCATTGCTGAGAAAGCCAGAAATGCAGTTAAAGGCAAGGCCACGGCGCCTGCCGCAGCTCCCAGCACGCGGGATATGCTCCCGAGGAAGAGTACGGCTACAAGTCCAAAAATCAGGAATGTCAGAAATTGCGAAGACCCGCCGCGTCTGCCCGAAGATTGCTTCTGAGGATCGGCTTTGAATTCTCCTCTTGCCGCATCGATAAGCGCGGAGACGCCTGAAACAAAACCGCCGTCGAAATCGCCTCTCTTAAACCTGGGTTTGACAACCAGGTCCACAATCCTGCCGGCGGTAAGGTCTGTGAGCTTGCCTTCAAGACCGCGGCCAACCTCTATCCTTATCTTCCTGTCCTGTTTTGAAACAATAAATATGATCCCGTTGTCCTTACCTTTCTGCCCAGGCTTCCAAGCCTCGGCCGTCCTGATGCCGAAATCCTCTATATTGCCGCCTTCGAGAGACGAGATTGTAAGAACAACGATCTGAGTTGAATCGGACTGTTCAAAATTTTTAAGTTCCCGTTCAAGCTCAGCTTTCACAGGAGCTGAAATCATGGCGGCGTAGTCGTTGACATAGCCCTGAAAAGCCGGCACATCGAGCCCATACGCCGAGGAGTATAAAAACAGCATCCATGCGATTATGGGCAGAACGGTTTTTTTCACTTTTGATATTTCATGCCCTACTGAAATTGGACCTTGGGCGCTTTTTCAGCCCCGGCTTCAGCCTTGAACGGTTCTTTAAGCGTCAGATGCAGAAGAAGACTGTTTGTCAGACTGTTGGGAAAAATTCTGATCGATACGTTAAACGTCTCAACAGCCTTGTTAAACCGCGTACGCGCCACATTTATCCTGTTTTCAGTACCCTCAAGCTGGTGCTGAAGGTCCTGAAAATTCTGGTTTGCCTTCAGGTCCGGATACTTTTCAACAACGACCATCAGTCGTGAAAGAGCGCTGCTCATGGCGCCCTGCGCCTGCTGAAACTGTGTAAAGGCCTTCGGGTCCTCCAGCAGGCCCTTGGTCATCTGTATGGAGCCGACTTTGGCGCGTGCTTCGGTCACGGCAGTCAGCGTTTCTTTTTCATGTTTTGCATAGCCCTTTACGACTTCAACGAGGTTTGGGATCAGATCGTTTCTCCTCTGATAGGATGCCTCAACATCTCCCCACGCCGCCTTTACCGCCTCCTCGTTTGCCTGCATGGTATTGTACCCGCATCCGGAAAGAGATAGGACCATTACGGCAAAAAGCCAATAAATACGCATTTTTTTCATTAGTTGCCTCCGATAAACATTTTATCTTCGGGTTTATTTTAAAACAACCGGCAGGATAATGCCATAGCGAAGATGAGACAAAAAAAAGAACCATACTCAGGGACTTCAATGGCTACCGGCACTTTGCCGGAGTCCATACCCTTCGTATGGCTCCCGTATAACTGCTGCGGTACCCCAGAACCGGGAAACCATAAGCTCTTGTCTAAGTGGGTGCTTTGACCGTCGTTTCAGGCTTCCTCCTAACACCGGAGGCATGCACACCACGACAGTTCCCGCTCCCTTACACAGTAGCCTGGTCCTCTGGTTTAACCCGGTCCAGAGTATCGCAAGCCTTTCCTGTTTTTATTTTACTCCTATTTCCATCTTAGTCAAGAACTATAAGTATGATAAATGGAATGTATAAGGGCAGAAAATATTTCCCATTTATCCATATGAAAAGCCCGCTATTCCGGGCAACATAACCGGGCCTGCCGTTCTTATCGTCTTCAAACATGGGACATAAAATAGGATATAATTTAAAAACCGGCCGGCTTGTCCGGCATGATACATCACAGATCCGGAGATATAAAGGAGAACGGCATGAAAATACAGTCGGTCAACCCGTTTACGGAAGAACTGATAAGAGAGTTCGACCTCCTGACGCAGAATGATGCGGCTCTTGAGGCGGAAAAGTCGCGAAGCGCCTTCGCCGCCTGGGCCGTCACACCGGCTTCAGCAAGGGCTGAACGAGTAGGACGACTGGCGGAACACCTCATGACGGAAAAAAGACGGTACGCAGAGATCATTACTCTTGAGATGGGAAAAACCATCAGGGAATCTGTTGCCGAGATTGAAAAATGCGCCCTGCTCTGCGACTATTATGCGGCCAACGGTGAAAGATTTCTCCGGCCTGAGGATATCGAGACCGAGGCGAGGAAAAGCTATGTAATGTTTCAGCCTCTCGGCATCGTACTTGCCGTAATGCCGTGGAACTTCCCTTTTTGGCAGGCCTTTCGCTTCGGCATCCCGGCCTTGACAGCCGGCAACGTAGTGCTGTTAAAGCACGCGTCAAACGTGCCGATTTGCGCGCTGGCCATAGAAGAAGCGTTTATCAAGGCGGGGTTTCCGGAAAATGTGTTCAAGACGCTTTTAATCGGCGCTCGTGAAGCCCTCGGGCTGATCGAACAGGACCTGGTCGATGCGGTTTCACTAACCGGCAGCAATAAGGCCGGCTCGCAGGTAGCGGAACTTGCCGGCAGGATGATAAAGAAGGTTGTGCTTGAGCTGGGCGGTTCCGACCCCTTTATCGTCCTTGACGATGCTGATGTTGAAAAAGCGGGCAGGACTGCTGCAAACGCCAGGATGATTAATTCGGGCCAGAGCTGTATTGCCGCAAAGCGGTTCATTATCATGGAGAAAGTTGCCAACAGATTTAAAGAGAGTTTCGTCTCGCGTTTAAGGGAACTGAAGCTGGGGGACCCGATGGATGAGACCACAGACGTAGGCCCTGTCGCCAAGCAGGATATTCTTGATACCCTCACCGCTCAGCTTGCGGATGCGCGGGACAAGGGAGCGGAAATCATTCAGACCGGTCATTCATACGATAAGGGACTTTTTTTCCCGCCGTGCGTAGTATACGGCGCAACAAACAAAATGAAGGTCCTGACCGAAGAGGTGTTCGGCCCCATAGCCCCGGTCATAATAGTCAGGGATGAGGATGAAGCCGTGAGAGCGGCCAACGACACGGAATTCGGACTTGGAGCCGCAATCTGGAGCAGGGACCTGGAGAGGGCCGAACGGTTAGCCGGAAAAATTGAAGCAGGTTTCATAGCGGTTAACGATATGGTAAGATCAGACCCGAGACTTCCGTTCGGCGGGATAAAGAAATCCGGGGTCGGGAGGGAACTTTCCCGGTACGGTCTCAAGGAATTTGTAAACATCAAAACAATACTGATAAGGGAGTAAGATGACATGAAAGCGTCCGATTTGCTGATAAAGTGCCTGGAAAACGAAGGCGTGGAGTACATATTCGGTCTGCCCGGCGAAGAGACCCTGGATATTATGGAGTCTCTGAGGACCTCTACCATCCGTTTTATTCCTGCGCGGCACGAGCAGGCAGCGGCATTTATGGCGGACGCATACGGCAGGTTCACAGGCAGGCCCGGTGTGTGCGTGTCTACCCTTGGGCCGGGCGCTACGAATCTCCTTACAGGCGTAGCCGACGCATATCTCGACAAATCGCCGCTTGTGGCAATAACGGGGCAGGCCGACCTCAAAAGGATACACAAGGAATCTCACCAGTACATAGATATAGTTGAGATCTTCAGCAGCGTTACAAAATGGAACGGGAGGATAGAGTCTCCTGATGTGATACCGGAGATGGTGCGCAAGGCCTTTAAAGTAGCATCGACAGAAAGGCCCGGTCCGGTGCATCTTGAGATGCCTGAAAACATTGCCGCCATGGAAGTCGGCGGAATGTATGAGACCATGATCTCGCCCATTCAGCCGCGCAGGAGCTCGCCCGACAGACAGTCGCTCAGAAAGGCTGCCGAGCTCATCGAACAATCGAAGTTCCCCTTAATACTGGCAGGCCACGGCGTTGTGAGGAAGTCCGCAAATGCCCGGCTCCGCACATTTGCCGAACTCTTCTGCATTCCCGTGGTGACCACCTTTATGGGCAAGGGAGGAATAACGGCAGAGAGCCGCAGCTGCATAGGGACGATCGGTCTTGCGCAGGACAGGCAGATAACCGATATTTTTTCCCGGGCCGACCTGGTTATTGCCGTCGGCTACGACCTGGTTGAATATGCGCCGAAGAACTGGAACCCGAATCTCGACAAGAAAATAATCCATGTCGACTTTACCACGAGCGAAGTGGACCTGCATTATGTGCCTATAATCGAGATCATATCGGACATAAGGGAAACGATGGAGCTGCTTGAAGGAGCTCTCAGCACAAATAAAAAGAACGAGTGCATGATCTCCGCCAGACAGGACTTCACAGAGAGTTTTGAGAGGGAGGGAAAACCCGCGGTCTGGCCCCCGAAGCCGCCGGGAATCATATACGGGATCCGCAAGGCTCTCCGGCCGGAAGATATACTTATAAGCGATGTGGGCTCCTGTAAATTCTGGGCCGCAAAATTTTATCCGGTCTACAGAAACAACACTTTTATTCTTTCAAACGGTTTTGCCTCAATGGGCTTCGCCCTTCCATCGGCAATCACGGCAAAACTGATACACCCGGGACTGAACGTTGTAGCCCTGTGCGGAGACGGCGGCTTCCTCATGAATCTTCAGGATCTGGAGACGGCCTGCAGACTCAAGCTCAATATCGTAGTCGTCGTCTTTAACGACAACGGATACAATCTCATCAAGTGGAAGTCCGAAAAGAAATTCGGCTCCTCCTTCGGGGTCGACTTTTCGAATCCCGACTTCGTACGGCTCGCCGAAAGCTTCGGCGCGGTGGGCGTCAAACTGGAGTCGACACATGAATTTGAAGACGTGCTCAGGGATGCCCTGACAAAAACCGTGCCGGTCATAATCGATGTCCCGATAGATTACAGCGACAACGATATGGTCTACAGGCTTTTGTAGACCGTTGCGACCGCAGTCTGCAAAGTTCACCGGGAAGGAAAAGTCCCGACAGTGTAAATTGTCCGGAGAATATTTACAGGTATTTTTTATATCATGAACAAGAAATGGACCATCCTTTTTTGTGACCCTGACTTCAAACCCTGCCCGGCATCCGAGTTCCTGTCGTCGTGCACGCCGGCCCATCAAATCAAGGTGATTCATTTTCTTGAACTGCTGGAAGAAACAGGGCCGACGCTGCCGAGGCCTTATGCCGATATACTGCGCGAAGGCATTCACGAACTGCGCATCAAACTCTCAGGAGACCAGGCACGACTGCTGTACTTCTTCTGTTTCGAGACTTTTATTGTGCTGTATCAGGCACTGAAAAAACATGAAAGCGCGGTCCCTGAACATTTCATCCTGGACACATTGCGATACAGACATGACCTGCTTGGACGTATGGACAGGGAGGCGTTGGAGAAGCACACGAAATTCAGGACCTACCTGCATCTGAAATGCTCTTCACCGGTATTCAGGGAACAATATGACCGCATTTGCACGGTATGCGCAACAACAGCGGCCGTCATCGGCAGGATACACGATAAAGGCCTTTCCATGGAAGACATGGAACAGCGGACGGGTATACCTGTTGAGGATCTGAAAAAGCTTGAGTCGGCCGACCGGTGCAGCCCCGACGATGTGCAAAAACTTTGCAGCATACTTGATATAAGGAACCCGGCTAAATGCCCAATCAGAAGTCATGAAACCTTTTGATTTCCGAAGGGGCTATTTTGTTTTAATCAATATTTTTGTAAACCTGACGGCGAAAGCCGGGGTCTTGAAACCGGTCCGGCGCATTATTTATGAGGAGTATTCATTGCTGGCCGGTTAAAACAGAGCGCCCTGAAGGGGCTCTTCTCCTCGTAATTTAAGTCTATCAAGATTCAGAGTCATAATATCAATGAGGGCCTTTCTT